>ERZ761595.31-NODE-31-length-48292-cov-11.593901_pt1 | contig 48292 bp, 79 predicted proteins | sample MGYA00511035_ERZ761595 | MGnify/ENA primary metagenome ERZ761595 (study PRJEB28899, sample SAMN03785553) | bioreactor sludge metagenome | biome: EBPR Sludge; feature: EBPR Bioreactor; material: 0.22µm filtered reactor supernatant | place: Saint Lucia: Queensland...
CGCCACCCGCGACGCCACCGACGTCGCCACCGACGTCGCCACCTACGTCGCCACCGACGACGCCACCCGCGCCGCCACCCGCGTCGCCACCGACGTCGCCACCGACGTCGCCACCTACGTCGCCACCCGCGTCGCCACCCGCGTCGCCACCCGCGACGCCACCGACGTCGCAACCTACGTCGCCACCGACGTCGCCACCTACGTCGCCACCGACGACGCCACCCGCGACGCCACCCGCGACGCCACCGACGTCGCCACCGACGTCGCCACCTACGTCGCCACCGACGACGCCACCCGCGCCGCCACCCGCGTCGCCACCGACGTCGCCACCGACGTCGCCACCTACGTCGCCACCCGCGTCGCCACCCGCGTCGCCACCCGCGACGCCACCGACGTCGCAACCTACGTCGCCACCGACGTCGCCACCTACGTCGCCACCGACGACGCCACCCGCGACGCCACCCGCGACGCCACCGACGTCGCCACCGACGTCGCCACCTACGTCGCCACCTACGACTGGCTTCGACTTCTTGCGGTCGATTTTGTTGGGGCGGCCAACGTGGATCTGGCGATGGGGTGCTGCCGATCCGTGTGGCGGATCTATCAAGGTGGGAATATGTGGTCGGGCTTCCCGGCGTACGCTGAGGCGACCAGGGATGTTCTCGGTTTGGTGGGTTTTGACTGGTCGACGTATCAGGCATGGGAGGACGCGGCGAAATGCGGCGGCTTCCGTTTCGTTCACGAGAAGTTCTGCATTGTGTCCGATTTCCCGACGCGGTTGATGGTGAATGATCTCGGCCAGCCGCACTGCACGGACGGCCCGTCGCACGAGTGGAGAGACGGGTTTCGGATCTACCACCTGAACGGCGTCCGATTCGACGAGGCGCTCTACTGGCGCGTCGTCGGCGGGATGCCGATGCAAGACATCCTGCGGATCGAGGACGTTGACCAGCGGACGCAGGCGATGCGGTTCGCCGACGTCGATGAGTTCGTCCGCCACGCCGATGGCGTCTCGCTGGACAAGCGCATCAAGACGGCTGCCGATGGCAGTCTTGTCCATTACAACCTCATCAGGTTCCCGGCGGGTGAGATTTTCTCCGAGGATGCCTATTACTGCATCTTCGACTGCCCGAGCACGGGCAAGCGCCACATGGAGGGGGTCGAGGTGTCGTCGACGGTCGCCGAGGCGATGGCTTGGGCGGAGGAGATCACCCCCGCGCAGTGGGAGGCCCGCGTTCCGCTGGTGCATGAGACATGAAGCGGTACAAGGTGACGCTCAAGGTATGGAGCGAGTACGAGGTCGAGGTCGAGGCCAGCAACGAGGACAGCGCCGAGGAGACCGCTCTCGACGTGTACGGGCGCCCGGACTTTGACGAGATGCCGCTGATCGGTGACGTGGAGGTCTGCTGCGTCGTGGAGATCGAGGCGGAGGAGGCGGAATGATCGTCAACGACGCCTTCATCGCCGAGCTGATCGACGACCGGGAGAAGGGCTGGTCCGACAGGCCGCCGGATCCGCCGACGAACTGGGGCATGAGCCTGCCCCAGTGGGACCGCTACTGCCGCGCGACCGGGAGGACGTTCCTTGCCGGCAAGCGCCACCTCCGTGCGGCGACGCGGGAGGACGCGTTCGCCTTCTACCGCTGGTACTTCGACGACATCGGCATAATGGGCACGGACGTGCCTGGGGGGCTGTGGGAGCACATTCTCGACCTGTACGTGCTGCACAGCAAGCGCGGGGTTGGCAAGATCCTCGCGGACGTTCCCGACGTGCTCGGGTTCTCCCCTGACGTGCCGCTTAAGCGGCTAACCGAGCAGGTTGGTGCTTACGCGGTAAGCCGAGCCATCGCGCTCGCGCGCATCCGGTACGTGACGGAGATCGCAGAGCGGGACCCGGGCAAGCGCAAGTTCCATCGCGGCTGGGTGATCCGGGCGCTGAAGATGGGCGGCCTGTGGCCGCGACCGACGACGGAGGTGTAGGTGCAGTACGAGGCGCAGGTCGAGGTCATTAGAACCTATAGTGTTTTGGTCGAAGCCGTCGCGTGCAAGAGCGCCGAGGAGGCCGCGCAGGCTGTCGTGTCGGCCCCGGAGTTCAGCGAGAAGCCGGATAAAGAGGAGGTCGTCGTCATCCACATCATGGAGAGCGCGCCTCGTGCAGATGGATCGCTGGGGGAGGCCCCCTAACCCCGGCGGGGCGCGGCTGGCTTGGCTTGTGAAATCACGAGCTGGCCGCGCCCACCAACGACAGGAGAGGCGAGATGTGCTCGCGGCGCGATATTCGGAACCTTCTCGGGGTCAGCCTCCTGCAGGAGCGAAAACACCCAATTCTGGTCATCTTCCCAGGCATAATCCGCGATAGGGGTAACCTCCGCCGGTGGCGCTGGAGGAATGTCCTGGCTCGGAAAATGGCGAGGCGAGGGTAGGTGCCACCGCGCAAGCAGGTTCCGGCAGTCATCGACGAGGATGGAGAGCCGCTGATCCCGGCGGTAACCGTCGCCCGCGTGCTGCACTCCGTGTCGCGCACCGGCGACCTTGCCGGCGCCTGCCTGGGCGTCGTCGATCCGGGCGACCTGACGCAGCATCTGCGCGACAATGACCAGTTGGAACGGCTGGAGGACGCCCGCCGGCTCTACGCCGAGCGGCTGATGAAGGAGATCATCGAGATTGCCGACGCGCCGATCCGCCTTGAGGACGGCCCGGAGGACCCGGCGCTGTTGCAGGCGTGGATGATGATGAAGCGAGACCTCAAGGCCCGCCGAATTGACGCCAGGAAATACGTGGCGTCGCAGTTCATGCCGGCGGCGAAAGGCGGCGTTGCGGTGAACGTGGACGCCAGGACTCAAACGGCGAACCGAAACACGTTCCTCGGCGCCGTGATCGCGGAGAAGAAGTGACATGGAGGGCGACGATGCGTGCGGCATGTGTGGAGAGAAAGACGAGATCTTGCGGCGCGATGAGCCGACTTCGTTCGGCGTCGTGTGCGGCGCTTGCTTTGACTGCCTTGGCGCTCTCGGTTACGGCGTGCTCGTCGGGGCCGACCCGGGAGCTGACGCCGTCGGAGCGGGCGGAGATGGATCGGGCGATGATGATGTTCATGCTCGGGAGCCAGGGGCTGTCGAACTCGATGCAGCCGCAGGGCCACCAGCGCCAGCCGGTGACCTACTGCAACCCGCAGGGCGCGGGCATGGTGTGCTGGAGCGAGTGACGTGAGGGACGAGGAGTTCTTCGGCTGGCTGAACGACTGCCACGGCGACGGCATCGGCCCAATCGAGCGGATCATGTTCACCCGCGACGGGATCGAGCGGGTGGAAGACGCCGACCCAAAGGAACTCGCCATCGCCCTGATGCACGCGCTGGAAAGCGAGGTGGCGGACCTGCGCAGTCGCGTAGCGCGTCTTGAAGGTGAAGAGTGACCGCTTGACGTAGGCCGGCCCGGGCTCTAGGGGCCTGGCGTCGTTTTCCCCCTTAAGTGCCAGACTGGCCGGCCAAGCGCCGGCCGTTTTTTTGCCCACATCCCCTGAAGCTGTGGTAAATGTGCAACGGCGCCGTTGCGCCGCAGCAACAGCAGGGGTGCGGGATGAAGTCTTCCTGGAAGACCACCGTCGGTGGGGTCGGTGGCATTTTCTCTGGAGTCGCCGCGATCCTCGCGGCCGTCGCCAACTCGCCCGGAGATAGCCTCGACTGGAGCGTCCTCGCGCCGGCGATCACCGCCGGATTCAGCGGGATCGCGACCGGCATCGGGCTCCTATTCGCCCGCGACAACAACGTCACGTCCGATCAGGCCATCGGCCCCCGGGTTGCCCCGGAGACCGAAGCCGCCGCAGCCGACGCCTTCCGGCGATGATCGGGGGGATGTGGAATGCGCTCGCCAAGCTCGGGTTCAAAATCTTCGTCTACGCCGTCGAGCGCGACTGGTCGCCTCGGGCGTACTGGCACCAGCATCCGCGCGAAGCTCGGCGTCTCGCTCATGATGTCCGCGGCGTTGCTGAGCGGTTGCAGCAGCACACATCTGGTCCCGACGGACGCTCCGGGAGGCAATCCCCAGATCGTGGTGAGTGACGTCACCGTTCAGGTGACGGACCTCGCCAGCGCCGAGACCAAGTACGGCGGCTGGATTGGCAAGAGGCCAATCGTCGGCAACGTCGTCATGGGCGTTGCCGAGTACCGGAAGCTCATCTCCGACCGCGACCGCCTCGTCGCCCAGGTTGCCGCCAACAAGCAGGCCAACGCCATCCGCGAGCGGTACGCGCGGGTGTGCCGCGAGGACCGGATCTGCAACGAGGTCGCCCTTCAGGTGATCGAGCGCGAAGGGCTGGTCAAATGAACTTCGACTGGGTGAGCAGTCTGTCGTTTGAAGCGCTGGACTCCGGGCGCGCCCGGTCGCTCGACGCAGCCATCGACGAGGCCGACAGGCTCGTTGACGCGGCCATTGTGAACGTTCGCCGCCAGCTCGTCTCCTCCGGCTCGCAGCCGAGCATCGAGCAGCTATTCGGCCGGCTCGCCGAGGTTCGGCGGGCGAAGGTCATGGCCGATGAGTTCCGGGACTTCAGGGAGGCCCTGGCCAAGGCTGGGAAGCTGGGTGGATGACCTCGGCCCGAACGGGGGCAGGTACAACGACCAGCGTGGGCGGCTCGGAAACCGGCTCACGAGGATCGAAGAGCGCCTGGGGGATGTCGAGAAGTGGCAGGTACGCGTTGGCGTGGAGGTTGCTGCCCTGACAACGGCCTTCGACAAGCACATCGGCGCCACGGCGGAGGACGCGCGCAGGAGCGCGCAGGACGCGCGCGAGACGCTCAACGCGGTGAACGGCCTGAAGGGCGAGATGGTCCAGATGCAGGCCCAGCGCGGGATGATCAGCCAGGAGACGCTGTTCAAGGTCATCGCCGCGACGGCGGCGCTCGTGACGATCACCGGCGGGGTTGTCGCGTTCGTGGTCAAGGTGTCGGCGTAGAGGTGAACGCGTGGCTCTCTGGGACGAGGTCCCGGCGATCCGGGACGGCTCGATAATCGGCGACGATGAAGGCAACCCGATCCTCGCCACGAACGGCACGCTCATCGGCTATGATGCCGGCTGGCGGAAGATCGACCCCGAAGTCGATCCAGGAGAGGTGGGCGGCTGATCCGGCCGCGTTCGCCCGTGAGGCGTTTCTGCCAGATGATCAGGGCCGTCCGCTGACGCTGGCGAAGTGGGCGATCCCGTTCGTCGAGGGCGTCCGCGACAACCCCTACAACGGCGTCAAGGCCAACCGGAACGCCTCCAAGACCTTCACCATGGCGTTCCTCGCCCTCTGGTGGGGATTCACCCGCTGGCCGGCCAAGGTGCTGTTCGCCGCCACCCGCGCCGACCAGCTTCGCGACCACAACTGGGGCGAGTTTCGGCTGCTCCACGCCCGGCTGATCCCGGAGTTGCGCAAGGACGTTCAGATCCTCGCCTCCGAAATCCGGATCAGCGCCGACAAGGCCGGCGAGCCCAGCCGGCAGCCGAACATGATCATCGCCCGTGCGGCAAGCGAGGGGAACTCGGTGGCCTCTCAGGGCGCCCACGCGGCCCACATGCTCGTGATCCTCGACGAGGCTGCCGGCATCCCCGACAGCATCTTCAACGTCATGTACGGCTCCCTGACGACGCCTGGGAGCCGCATCGTCGTTGCCGGGAACCCCACGATCACGTCGGGCGCCTTCTATCGCATCTTCACGCACCCGGAGATGTCGAAGCTGTGGAAAACGACCACTGTTTCCGCCTTCGATGTTCAGGACGAGCCGTGGTTCCGCAAGGCGTGGATCGACGAGTGCCGGAAGAACTGGGGTGAGGATAGTCCAGACTGGCAGAGCTACGTGTTGGGCGAGTTCCCGACGACGCAGGAAGGCTGCATCTTCCCGGTCGATCTGGTGTCCGACGCCGTCGCCAGGGTGGTCGAGCTGAAGCCCGGCTACCTGCCGATCTGGGGCTTCGACCCGGCGGCCGGCGGCGACCGCTGCGCCCTGGCCAAGCGGCACGGGAACATCCTGCTCGGCCCGGTCGAGACGTGGATCTCCGACGACACGCAGATCTCGGTTAACAGGGTGGTGGACGCCTACTACGCCTCGCGGGACGCCGGTTCAGCGCCGGCCGCAATCTGCGTGGACGCGAGCGGTCTCGGCATCCCCATGGCGCAGCAGTTGCGCGACCTGGGCCTGCCCATCGTCTCGGTGCCGTTCAGCGAGAAAGCGAACCGGGACGAGATGTACGTCAACAAGCGCGCGGAGATGCACTTCTCCGCCGCCGACTGGTTCCGGCAGCGCGACTGCTCGATCCCGTACGACGAGCAGCTCATCGAGGAAATGCTGACGGTTCGCAAGATCAACTCCGACCAGGGCAACCGGATGCGGTTGCTGGCGGAACCGAAGGACGAGATCAAGAAGCGCATCCTGCGGTCCCCTGATCGTCTCGACGCCTTCAACCTGACGTTCTGCGCGCGCTACCGCGAGCGGGACTCGGGCTACCTCGACGCGAAAATGGCCGTCGTGCGGCAGAAGCGCCGCGAGCGGGCTGACTCTGGGACGTGGATGTCGGCGATATGAAGGTCGAGAACCCTGACGGCTACAAAGGGCTGAAGAAGCGCGAGGAGACCATCGTCAAGTGGCGCTCTGAGTTCGAGACGTACGCCGCTGACATCCAGCACCCGAAGATGCGCGAGGACATGCGCTACGTCCACGGCGACCACTGGGCTGCCGAGGACAAGGCGAAGATGGCAGAGACGAAGCGGCCGATGGTCGTCTTCAACCGGGTCGCGGCGCTGGTGGACGCCACCTACGGCGCGATGATCTTCAACCAGATGGGGATCTCGTACGTTCAGCGGGTCGCCACGCCAGCCGGCGGCCAGATCTCCAAGCACGAACTGCTGTCGTCAGCGGCGGCCTACTTCCGCGCGCTGCCGCACTGGAACGCCGAAGCCGAAGACCGCGACATGTTCAAGGACATGCTCACGTGCGGCATCGGCGCCCAGGAGATGATCGTCGATAACGAGGTCACCGGCGACGACGAGATCGTCGCCCGCCGCCTCGATCCGTTTTCGGTCGGCTGGGACACGCGGGCGAAGCGGGTCGGCCTGATGGACCGCCGCTGGCACTTCCGCAAGACGCGTCTGTCCGAGGACGAGTTCAAGGACGAGTTCGGCTCGCTGCCGGAGGGCTCGCAGCCGGGCTCACGGCTCATGGCCGACACGCCCGGCGACAAGTCTGAAGACCCCTACGAGGTCTACATCTTCGAGTGGTACGAGACGGAGAGGTTCCACCGCGTCACCCTGCTCGACGCGGATGGCCTTCCGGCAGCGACGTCATTCGACGCGGTGCCGGCCGACCTCAAGGGGATGACCGAGGGTGTGCATTTCGAGTACGACCCGCCGGGCGACAAGACGCCGCGCCGCCGCCGGGCTTACTGGCGGGCGCACGTCCATGGCGACAGCATCCTGCGCATCCGCAAGCTCGTGTGCTGGGCTGTTACCTTCGCCACCGGCAAGCGGGACGACACGGACGGCTCGTGGTACGGCATGGTCCGCAACGCCAAGGACCCCCAGGACTGGGCGAACAAGTTCCTGTCGCTGGTGATCTACATCATCGCCACGAGCGGCAAGGGGATCATGGCGGAGGACGGCGTGTTCCCGCCCGACGCCGACTTCGAGAAGGACTGGGCCAACCCGGCGAAGCCCTCGATTGTCGCTGCCGGAGCCATCTCCGGCAACAGGATCGCCCCGAAGCAGCAGTCGGCCTTGCCGCCGAACTTGAGCGACCTCCTGGCCTTCGCGACTTCGGCTGTGCGCGAGGTCGTCGGCGTCTCGCTGGAGACCGTCGCCGCCCAGATGAACGACCAGAGCGGCGTCGTCGAGGAGAGCCGGAAGAACGCGGCCATGGCAGTGGTGGCATGGGCGTTCGCCAGCCTGCGCGACTTCTACCGCCAGCAGGGGCACTGCCTGCTGAAGTACATGACCTCCTACATCCCGCAGGGCCGCCTCATCCGCACCCTTGGGGCGGCCGGAGAGGGGCAGCAGTTCTTGCCGCTGACCTACGAGGACGCGGTCTACGAGGTCGAGGTGGACGAGGTACCCAACTCGCCGAACAAGAAGGCAGAGAGCCATCGGGTGCTAACCGCCTTCGCGCCAATCCTGATGCAGCCCGACATGCCGCCGCCGGTGAAGCTCCAGTACGTCGTCGAGATGCTGAACTCGTCGAGCCTGTCGAGCGACGCTGTGCGCCGCATCGAGGCCGCCGGCAACCAGCCGAACCCGGCCGCCGAGCAGGCCCAGCAGATCCAGCTACAGACGGCCATGGCGCAACTCCAGGAGCTTGCCGCCAAGGTCGAGGAACTCCAGTCGCAGGCCGAACTCAACCGGGCCAAGGCGCAGGAGATCGGCGGCAGCGTCGAGCGCCGCGCCATCGAGTCGGCCATCGACATTGATGAGCGGCAGCAGACGGCGAACCTGAAGCTGGAGACCGCGCACGAGATGGCCGGCATCAAGCGAGAGGAGGCGGCGACGAAGAAGGACGTTGCTGAGCACGGCCTGATGATGAAGCTGCTGACGCCCCCGAAACAGGAGACGAGCAAGAGCGATGGAGACTGACGCCCCCGAGATCGTGCTGACGACCGGCGACGAGCCCGAGCTTCAGCCAGAGCCGCCGCCGGCATCGGCAGAGCCGGAGCCGGAGGCGCCGGCAGAGCCGGAGCCCCAGGCGTCGCCGCCCCGGGCGAAGCGGGAGGAGCACATGGTGCCCCTCTCCGTCGTCGAGGAGTTGCGCGCCGACCGGCGCTCGCTGACCGGCGCGGTGCAGCAGATCGCCCAACTCGTCCAGGCCATTGCTCCGGCGTCGACGCCCAGCCAGCCCGATCCAGGCCCCATGCCGCCGCCGCAGGACCCTGACAAGCTGGGCGAGTGGATCGTCGACAGCCTGGAGCGGTCGCTCAAGTTCCAGCAGGAGTACCAGCAGGAGCGGCAGCGCATCCAGGCATCCCAGGAGCAGGAGCGCGTGTTCGCGCAGATCCGGGGGCATCTGGAGCCGAAGTACAACGCCTTCGCCGCCCAGAACCCCGACTTCTGGGACGCGGCGAAGGCCCTCGGCGCGGAGATCAAGAAGGCTCGGATGGAGGAGGGCTACTCCGAGCAGGAAGCCATCCAGCACGTCAACGACATCGAGCTTCGCATCGCGGCCCAAGCCGAGCAGCGCGGCGAGGACCCGGCCTTGGCGATCTACCGGATGTCGCAGAAGAAGGCGAAGTTCGTGCCGGCGTCCGTGCGCGCGCAGCGCGAGGAGGAGGCGAAGAAGCGCGCCGCCGCAGAGGCGACCGGGCGCGGGCTCGGCGGCGACGGCTCCCCGGTTGGCGACGGCCGGCGGGCGCTCATCGAGGCGTTCGCCAAGGCCCCGATGGGGTCGCCGGAGCGCGAGAAGATCGGGAAGAAGTTGCTGACGCCGTAGCCCTTGACGGCGTGTGCCATTTATGGCACAGGTGATGCGTCATGGTCATAGCTTCTCCGGGCGCCGGGCCTCGGTTCGGCGCCCACCTCCGCTGACGACGAGCGATTATCGTCGGGGCCGCAAGGCATCGTGACGGCGTCGAACGCCGGGTTTCGGTCAGGCCCCCAACCGTGAACTGGGGCGTCTCACAGTTGGAACCCGGATCATGCCCGCACTCACCTTCCCAGACAACGACCCGCTCCTGCGCAAGCAGTGGGTGGCCGAGACCGATTACGTCGCCGAGCAGAAGATGGTGGCCGCCCGCTACTTCGGCTCCGGCGGCGACGCCGCCTTCCGCATCCGCGACAACCTGAACAAGGGCTACGGCCGCGAGGTCGTCTGGTCTGCCGCCTTCCCGCTGGTCGGCAAGGGCACCGTTGGCCTGGAGCGCCTGAAGGACAAGGAGGAGCAGCCGACGCTGCGCTCCGACTCCATGCGCATCGACATGTCGCGCCACGCCGTCCCGGTCGGCACCAAGATCGACGCACAACTTGCGCCGACCAACCTCCGCAAAATCGGCCGCGACGGCCTCGGCTCGTGGAAGGCCAAGCAGGTTGACAAGGCGTGCGCCAACCACCTCTGCGGCTACACGGTTGCGAACACCGACACGTCGGACCTCGGCTCCACGCAGCGCGGCCACAACACCATCGTGGCCCCGGCCGCAAGCCGGCACATCCGGGCCGGCGGCATCGCCACCGACGAACTGGTGGCCGCCGACAGCACCGCGAAGATCACCCTTGAGTTGATCGACATCTGTAAAGAGCGGGCCATGCTGGAGACCTCGACGGAGTGGCCCATCGAGCCGCTCTCCGGCGGCAAGCACATCATGTTCATCCACCCGTCGCAGTTCACCGACCTCCGGCGCAACGAGGAGTGGCAGGCCATCCAGTTGGCGGCTCTGGCCGGCAAGAACGAGGGCAACCCGCTCTACAAGTACGCGCTCGGCGAATACAATGACACCATCCTCGTCCCCTGGGCTTACATCACCCCCGGCGTCAACTCGACCACCGGCGTTGCCGTATCGAACACCCGCCGCGCTGTTTTCTGCGGTGCCGAGGCTCTCTCCATCGCCTGGGGCCGCAACTACGACGGCGGGTCTGGCGACTGGACGGAGGACAAGGACGACTACGGGATGCACATGTACGTCGCCTATGACCTCATGTGGGGCGTAAAGGCGAACATGTACAACTCCACCGACTACGCGAAGATCGTGGTCACCACCTACAGCGCGACCCACTAGGAGGGCCTGAGCATGGCAACCAACGTAGCTGGCGCTCGCGGCTGGGGCGCCCACCGCATCGACCCCGTGACGGTCGAGAAGACCGTTAGCTTCAACACATCCGGCATCGGCGCTGGCGTGTTCTGGTTCCGCATTCCAGCGCGGGCGCAGATCACGTCCTGCCTCGTCAACGTCGAGACGGCGTTCAACGCGGGCACCACGAACGTGCTCACGATTGGCTACGGCGCCTCGCTGAACGAGATCGTGGCGGCCGGGGACGTGGACGAAAGCTCGGCCACCGCGCAGTCGGTGACGACCGGCAACAGCCTGGAGTTCTCGGAGGAGAAGGACGTCTACGTCAAGTACGCCCAGACTGGCACGGCGGCGACCGCCGGCAAGGCGCGCATCGTCCTCTCGTACACCGTGGGCGAGGGTATCTAGGTGCCCGCCACCATCAAGCGCGGATGGTGGAAGTTCCCGCTCTATCGGTGGCTGTTTTGGCGGCGGGATAGGGCCGCCGCCACCGCGGTCACCGAGACGGCGACGGTCGCGTTCAACACCGAGGGCATCGCGGACGGCGTCTTCTGGTTTCGGATGCCGTCCCGCGCGACCGTGACGGAGTTCATCTGCGACGTCACGACCGCGTTCAACGCCGGGACCACGAACGTGCTGACGGTCGAAGCGCGCGGATCGTCGACGACGGAGTTTGCTGCCGCCGGCGACATCGACGAGTCGTCGGAGACGGAGCAGACGCTCACCAATCCTGCGGTCATCGCCCAGGACCTCGACATCTACATCAAGTACGCCCAGACGGGAGACGCGGCCGACGCCGGAGAGGCAGAGTTCTCTCTGACGTACACCCCGTACTACTGATGCCGAACTTCCTTCGGTTGCAGGACGTCGTTGCTTCGGAGACGCGGTTCGTCAATCGCATTTCTGACTTGCAGCCGGAGGAGGGCGAGCAGATCCGCCTCCACATCAACGAGGCGATCCGGGCGCATCAGAAGGACCACTTCTGGTTCAACCAGCAGCTCTGGGAGCGTGCGACCGAGACGAACAAGGAGTTCTACGCCCTCCCCGCCGACTACGTCGCCGGCCTCACGGTCAGCATCGCGGACTATCCCCGGTCGAAGCTCATCAGCAAGGCGAACGACACCATCGAGGGTTGGGTGCCGGCGGCGCAGAACGGCCGGCCGCAGTTCTACGCGCTCTTCGCCAACCAGTACCGGCTCTATCCGATCCCGGATGCCGTCTATCAGCTTCGCCTCTGGGGCATCCGCTCGTTCGACGACCTCGTCGGCGACACCGACGAGAACCCGTGGACGAACGAGGCGTTCGAGTTGATCCGGGAGGCGGCGAAGGAGCGCGTCTTCTACAGCGTTCTGCATGACGTGGAGAAGGCGGGGATCGCCGGGCAGGCGGCGGCAACGCGTCGGGCCGGGCTGATCCGCGAGACCATCCTGCGCCAGCCGAGACAGGAGATAGAGCCATTCCTGTAGTCCCCTTCGGAGAGTGGCTCCCCGACCTCGCGGCCTACGGCAGCGGGGGCATGGTGGACGTGCGCAACGCCATCGCTGCGGCCGGCGGCGGAGGCTACATCCCGTTCCCGTCCCCCATCAACGCCGATGCCGATCTACCGGGCGAGCCGCTCGGCGGCATCACTGCCGAGGTGGCCGGCGGCTTCACCTACACCTACCGGGGCACGCGCACGCGCATCTACGCGCGCACTGGCGGCGGCTGGGCCGACGTGTCGAAGGCCGGCGGGTACTCGCTCGCCCCCGGCGACCGCTGGGAGATGGTCCAATACGGAGACCGCATCATCGCGTGCTGCGGGTCCTCGGCGCCGCTCCAGGTCATGGACGTGGGCGGCGCCAACTTCGCCGATCTCGCCACCTCGAGCCGCAGGCCGCGCGCCAAGCGCATCGGCCTCGTCAACGGCTGGCCGGTGCTCGGGCACACCTTCGACGATCAGGACGGAGAGAAGCCGAGCCGGCTGTGGTGGCCCCGCCTGATTGCGGTGCCGGACATCGCCGACTGGGACCCGAACCTCAACACGTTCGCCAACTACACGGCCTCGCTGCCACAGGCGAGCGACGGCGACATCATGGCGATCATCGCTCGCGAGGTGGGGATCATCATCTGCGAGGCAGCGATCCACCGGATGCGCTTCGTCGGCACCGCCGACCGCATCTTCGAGTTCGACCGCATCGCCCACAATCGCGGTGCCATCTGCCCGGGCTCCGTCATCGACGATGGCCGCATGGTCTACTTCTGGGACACGGACGGCCCCTACGTCACGGACGGCAACGACGTAGCGCCGATTGGGCACGGCAAGGTCGCCTCGACGATCATGTCGCGCCTGAACACCAGCGCGCTCGACACCATCGTTTCCGCCGTCGTCCCCGAGATGGCCGTCGTCCTCTGGGCCATGCCGCTCGACGGCGCAAGCTCGCCGAACACGCTGATCGCCTACGCCATCAACGAGAAGCGGTTCTCGCCCGTCGAGGTCGAGTTCTCCGACCTCTGCGAGACGACGCTGCCGGGCATCAGCTTCGACGACGAGCCGTGGGCCAGCCGGTCCATGGACGACGAGCCCTGGAGCGGCTACGCCTTCGACGGCCCGAACGCCATCGGCGGCGGCGAGAACGTTCGGATGCTGACCGGAATCACCCGCGAGGGCGGCGTCTTCTACCTCTCCGGGGCCGGGCTGCCGGCGCTCCTCGAAACCGAGGAGGTCGCCCCGAACGAGCCGTTCGTCACCGAGATCACCGAGGCCCGCCCGGTCATCGACGCGGGCGTCGGCATCACCGTCGCCATCGGCACGCGGATGAGCGTTGCCGACCCCGTGGTGTGGGGGCCGGATGTGCCGCTGAACCGCATCGGCTACGCGCCGGTGCGCGCACGCGGCATCTACGTGCGCGGGCGCATCCGCGTGCCCGGAGGTTTCCGGCAGGCCATCGGCCTGAACCTCGTTCCAATGCGGGGAGGCCGGGCATGAGCCGCGTCGTCGCCCCCGGAGCCACGCAGCGCGAGATCGTCGATGCGCTGAACTCGCTCGCCGCGAAGTTCTCGCACGGCGACGTGGTGCTTGCCGCCGGAACCACGACGACCGTGATCGACCCGCGCATCGGCCCGCAGAGCGCCGTCATTCTGACGCCCCGGTCCTCTGGCGCAGACGCTTCGACGGTTCGGCCTGTGCCGGGCATCGGCCAAGCCGTCTTCGAGCACCTTGAGGCCCAGGCTGGCCAGGAGTTCCGCTATGTCGTTCTCAATCCGTGAGGCCGGGTGATGGGCCTGTTCGGAAGCGCGCCGAAGCCACCGACGCCGCAGGTCATGAAGGAGTGGAAGCCGACCGCGCGGGCGGCCGGCGCCCTCTCCACGAGCGTCCTGAACACGCCCATCGGGACGTACGGCGGCGACTGGGTCGCGGACATGACGGGTGGCCAGGGGCAGGCCATCGACGCCATCACGCAGCGGGGCCTTGGGGGGAACCCTCTCCTTGGGCAGTCGCAGGGCTACGCTTCGGACGTGCTCTCGGGGCGCTACCTCGATCAGGAGAACCCCTACCTCCAGAAGTCCGTCGCCCGGATGACCGACATGCTCGGGCGCCAGATCGGCGGCCAGTTCGCGGGCAGCGGCATGGAGGGGTCGCCGGCGCATCTCCAGTACCTGACGGAGGCATTCAGCAGCGCGGCGGCTCCGCTGATGATGCAGAACTACCAGCAGGAGAGGGCGAACCAGAGCCAGATGGCTGGGCTCGCCCCGGATCTGGCGAACGCCGACTTCTTCGGGCTGAACCAGGCCCTCGGCGCACAGCAGCTCCTTCAGGGACAGCGGCAGGCTGAGATCGACGCTGACCGGGCGCGCTACGACGCGCAGCAGACGGAGCGGATGCGCCGGCTCCAGGGCGTCATGGGCGCCGTTGGGCCGCAGCTTCAGCCGCAGACGATGCCCGGAACGCCCGGCAGCACGGGGCTGCTCCCCGGGATGCTCAGTGGCGGAACGAACGGGGCGATGATGGGTGGCGCCGCTGGCGGAGGCTGGGGCGCGGTCGGCGGCGGGCTCCTCGGCGCCCTTGCAGGAGGCTTCGCGAACCGATGAACCCGATGATCCTGATGGCGCTTCTCGGCGGGATGGGCAAGGGTGGCGCTCAGAGCGCGCCGGGCGGAGGGGCTCCCCCGCAAGGCGCACCTCAAGGCCCGCAGGGCGGCGGTGGCGGCATAGATCTCATGGGTGCCCTCGGCGGGGGTATGGGCGGGCAGCCGCAACAGCAGCAGCCGCAGCAAGATCAGCAGCAGCCCATCGCGACCACGCCGATTGCGCCGACGTTCCCAGCGATGACGGGCGGCGGAGCCACGCCGAGCTCCGACCTCATGCAGAGCCCGATCTTCGCCGCCTCTGCCTATAGAGACAGGGGCTTGGGCGCGGTGGCGCCTCACGAGGACGTCCCGCAGGACAGTCTCATGCGCGTCGGACAGCGCGCTCAACAGGGGCCGGCGAGCATGTCCGGGTGGGAGAAGTTCAACGCCTACCTCAAAGGAATGCCGACCGACCAGCGGCTCATGCTCGGCATGAGCGGCCTGGACGGCCTGATGCGCACCCTCAGCGGCAAGCTCTGATGGCGATCTGGGACGGCCAGGGCGGCGGCGACCCGATGAAGATGCTCCTGCTCGCCAGCATGGCGCAGGGGCTGGGGCGGTCGTTGTCCAAGTCCACGAACACGAACTACTACGGCCAGCAGCCGCAGGGCGGCGGGGGCATGGAGGGGATGCTGCCGGAGATGATGCGAATGCAGCAGCTCCAGGCGCAGATGGCCAACCAGAACGCCGACAACGAGCTCCAGCGCCAGGAGTTGGCACTCAAGCAGCAGCAGTGGCAGACGCAGCAGCAGGACGCGGCGGCCCTGGAGAAGGCGTACGGGCTCCCAGAGGGGGCCATGCGGTCGTTCTCCGAGCAGCTTGGCCCCGGGCTGGCCGACCGGCTGAAGCGGGCGAGCATCAACGGCAGGCTGGTTGACCAGCAAAACGGTGCCGTCATCGGCGAGTTCCCGGAGTACGTCTCGACCGACATCGGGCCGATGAACAAGCTCACCGGCCAGATCGACCCGAACCAAGTGCTGATGCAGTTCGGCCTCAACAAGGCGCGGAGCGCCGCCACGAACGTGAAAGTGTCGCCGACCGCCATCTACGGGGCAACGCAGGGCGCCTTCGATCAGGAGATCTACAAGGAGTCTGGGAAGGCGTACGTCGGCCTCCAGAAGGAGGCGGAGGCCGCGCGCAAGATGGCGCAGGACTTCCGCCAGATCGACGCGCTGCTCGGAGAGACGCCAACCGGCGAAGGGTTCGACCAGTGGCGGCTCAAGTTCGCCAAAGCCGCGCGCGGCCTCGGCATCCCGGTCGATGAGAAGCAGATCGCCACCAAGGAGGCGGCGGAGGGCCTCGTCAACCAGTTTGCCCTCGGCGCCCGCTCTCCTGATGGCCCGCTCGGCGGCCTGCCCGGTGCCACGTCGGACAGGGACATTGAGTTCCTTCGCGCGATCCCGCCCGGCATCGAGCAGACCCCGCAGGGCCGCAAGCTCATGGTCGAGGCGCAGGAGGCGAAGGCCGAGCACCGTTCCAAGCGCGCCGCTGCTGCCCGGGAGTACATCCGGGGCCGCAATGGCGAGGTGGACCCGGTCGAACTGGATGCGTTCAAGGCGGCCTACGACAAGGAACACCCGATCTACGGCGGGTTGGCCGATAAGTGGCAGGGAAGGCTTGGGCAGCCCGCAGCAGCCGGCGGCGCAGACCTGAGCGACGTCGACCCGAGCCTCCACCAGTACTTCACGGGGCCATGAAGTGCCGACGAGGCAGCAGATGATCGACGCATTGGGGAGGGCGCACTCTGCGGGCGACGTGGAGGCCGCGCGCAAGATTGCGGCCATGATCCAGGGCGCCCCGCCGCAGGCTCAGCCTGCTGCCGCGCCTGCCGAGAAGCCAGGGCTCATGGCGAGCATTTCGCAAGCCATGACGGGCAACATCACCTTCGCGAAGGCGATGGCGCAGGGCCTGCCGGGCATCGGCGGCTGGACGGACGAGCTTGCCGCCAAGGCCATCACGGCGCTGCATGGCGGCGACGAGGAGCAGAACCGGCGCGACTACATGGCGCCGGTCGAGGCGATGCCGGCCGGCCGGCGCACAGCGGCAGAACTGGCCGGCGGCGTCGCTGGTGGTGTCGGGCTCGCGGCGGCCCTGCCGGCGACCGTCGCGTCCATCCCCGCCGCGCTGGCGACGGCGACGGGCCTCGGGGCTATCGAAGGCGCTGGGCGGAACCAAGACGACCGGGCCGAGGGCGCCCTCGGCGGCGCTGCCAGCGGGCTTGCTGGCGGCACCTTCGGCCTCGCCGCAGGCCACCTCATCGCCCGTGGCGGGCACGCGCTGGCGAACCAGATCCGCGCGGCCATGGGGAGGCCGCAGAACCCGTTCACCGGCCCGGTCGGGCAGGGCGCGCAGCAGGTGCTCCGCGAGAGCGCGGAGACCGGCGCCCGCGTCAACCCCGGGGCGCCGGCACTGACGGCCGCTCAGCCGCTCGCCGAGCAGCCGCTGATGGAAGCGGCCGGGCGCAGCGTGCTTGCCGGCGGCGGGAAGAACGCCGCCACCCTGGCCGGCGTCGGGAAGCAGATCGTCGAACGTGGGCAGGCTGAGAAGAAGGCGGCCGGCGAGCTTTACCAGAGCGTGCTGGGCATCCCGGCGATGAGCGCGAAGACGCGCGCCACAGATGTTGCGGCGGCGCCAATCGTGTCATCGACGCGCGTGCAGGATCTGCTCGACAACAACAAGCATGTCCAGCGGGCGATGAAGCGCACCGCCGACAACCTCGCGTTCCAGAACATCGCGCCGACGAACCTCGCCCGACTCCAGGCGGTCAAGGCCGACCTCGCGGCAAAGGCCCGCACCCTGGCCAAGAAGAGCAGCGTGCAGAGCGACGGGGTTCGGCAGGCCGCTGACGAGTTGGATCAGGCGCTGGCCGACGCTGTGCCGCACTATCGCGAGGTGACGGAGCGGTACGCCAAGGCCGCCGCCGCTGCCCAGGCAAAGAAGACAGCCGGCGAGGCCATGGGCGGCAAGAAGACGTTCATCCCCATCGAGGACAAGCGGTCGCTCATTCGGATGCTGCACAACCTCGTCAGCGGGTCCGTCCAGGGCGCGATGATCCGTGGAGGCGTCGGCGCGTCCGTCGAGACCTCGGGCGCTCTCATCCGACGCACGCAGGGGAAAATCGCGGAGCGCATCGTCGATATCCTGAAGGAAACCGACCCGGCCAAGATCCAGGCCGCTATCGCGGCGCTGAACAAGGACACAACGGGCCGTCCGCTGCGCCCGGCCCTGGTGTTCCAGGGGCCGAACGCGCTGGCCGCGTGGCAGCGAGAGGAGCAGCAGTAGGTGCCGGAGATCAGAGATTACAGCCCGCTCGCGGCCAGCAACACCGCCACGCCCCCGAACGGCTGGGCCATCGGCACCGTCGCTGGGCTCTACGGCGGCATCGTCCGCGAGCTGATGGCGCGGGTGCGCCGCTGGTGGTCGGACATATCTGGCGTCGCCGTCTCGACCGGATCGGGCGGTGCCTACGCGGTGGCGACGGCGCAGTCGAACGCGACGCGGGTGTGCTGGTTCGCCAACCACGCCAACCCAAACGCCGGCCCGACCTTCAACAACGGCACCGGCGACCGCGAGATGATCTACGCGGACGGCGCGACGCTCCCGGCCCAGGCCATCAAGACGGGGCAGCTCGTCGAGGTCGTGTGGGACCCCGCCCGGTCGAAGTGGGCCACGTTCCTCGTTCCAGCGTCGCAGTTTGCGGGCACCGTCACTGGCGCGCAGCTTTCGCTCACCGGCCAGCAGCAGGGCTCGATGGCGGTCTACGGCTCCTCTGGCTGGTACGCCGGGGCGGTCGGTACGCAGCAGCAGTTCTGGCGCGGCGGCTTAAACCCGTCGTGGGCAACGCCGACCGGCCTGCCGGGGCAAGCCAAGCTCGCCTGCCGCGTCGGGGCGAGCGCGACGCTCGCGCAGATCTCGGGCACCGGCTACACGGCGGTTGCCAGCACCTACGGCACCGGGCTCTACCGGCTCGTCTTCACCCCAGAGCTGCCGGCCACCTTCATCCCGCAACTGACCTTCCAGGGGCCGACGCAGAGGATGGTGCACATCGTTTCGGCCGTCGCCGGCCAGATCGAGTTCCGCGTGGCGACGACCATCGTCGTTCCAGGCGGGCAGAACAGCGTGGAGTCGAACACCATCAACAACGGCGTCGGCGGCGCCGCCACGAACCTCGGCGGATCTGACTTCGTGCACGTGGTGATCTTCTGATGCCCGACATCAAGCCCATCACCGGCTACGCGCAGACGGGCGGTTACAACCCCGAGACGGACTACTTCGTCATCGTCAAGGGTGGCGTGAACGGCCCGAACGAGGGGCCGGTGCTGCTGGTCGCATCTGCAGTCCAGGCCGGCACTGGCGACAGCAGCGGTGGGGTCGTCGGCGGCGCGATCACGCGCGTGTTCGGGCGGATCGGCGACATCACCGCCGAGTTCGGCGACTACACGGCAGCCCTGACCTCCTACGACAACGCTTCCAGCGGCCTTAACGCGGCCAACGTCCAGACCGCCATCGACGCTGTCGCGGCGCTCACCGGCAACCTGCCGGCGGCGACCTCCGAAGGCCACTTCCTCGGGCTCAACGGCTCTCTTCTGCCGGAGTGGATGGAGCAGTCCGTCGTCAGCGTCTTCGGCCGGGACGGCGTCGTCGAGCTTCAGGCCGGCGATGTCACTGCCGACCTCGTCACGGACGCCAACGGCTTCGTCATCATGACGGACGCCGAGCGGACGAAGCTTGCGACACTCAACGGCGCCCGTCAGATGCCAGCCGGCGGCACGACTGGGCAGGTCGCGACCAAGGCCAGCGGCGACGACTACGACATCGTCTGGGCGACACCTGAGGCCGGCGGCGGGGGCGGCGGCAGCCTGTCGCAGATCGACCTCCTCGATGGCGCCACGCCGAAGGCGAGCGCGCCGCCGACGTTCAAGTGGGTCGCAGACACCGGCGTCTGGTCATTCTCTCAATCCGGCGCCGACGAATTGCGGCGCAAGTTCCGCTGGCCGGGCGGCGCGGCCACGGTGAAGATCCAGTTCGTCTCCGAAGGCCCGACGACCGGGAACGGTGCGTGGACCGTCGCCGTGATGGCGCTGACGCCCGGCGACGCCGCCGCCATCGCCACCGACAGCTTCGACACGGCGAACACGTCGAACACCGTTGCCGTCCCCGGAACGGCCGGGCACATGGCTGAGGCCAGCATCACCGTTAGCAACACGGATAGCGTCGCCGCAGGCGACTACGTCCGCGTCCAGATCAAGCGTCACACCGGCGTCGCCAGCAACGCCGCCGGCGCGCTGGCGCTGCACACCGCCACGATGCTGTTCGCATGAGCCTGAACCTGCCCACGAGCGCCTACCTGACCGGCACGGCAAATTGGTCGCTGCCGAACGGCGACTGGTGCTTCGCCACGCTCGTGCGCATCGACGACAACGCCGGCTCGCAGAGCCAGTGCTTCATCTCCGCCGGCCCAACGCAGAGCGTTCTGGAGTTCAATCTGGTGGTGCTGGAGGACGGCCGGGCCGCTACGCCAGGGTGCCCGGTGATGCGCGTCGCGGATGGCGCGAGCTTCGTGATCATCACCAGCACGGAGCGGCTCCCGCTCGGGCAGTGGGTCCTCCTCATAGGCCAGCGAGCGTCTGGCGAGAAACAGATCTGGTTCTCGGCGTTCGGAAGCTCGCCGGCGAAGAAGGCGTCGTCGTCAGCGACGGTCGGCGCCTGCGCGTTCGGCACGCCGCTGATGATCGGCAGGCGCTACCTGAACGCCATCGCCGACACCAACGTGCTCGGCCGCATGGCCTACGTGGCCTACGGCGCCTTCTCGCTCTCGCAGGCGGAGATGACCGCGCTCGCGGCCGGCGCCTGCCCGATAGACCTCCGGCAGTGGGACATGTACCTGCCGCTCTTCTCCGCCGGCATCTCGACGCTCAAGGCGCCGGTCGGCGGCCAGACATTCTCCGTCACCGGCTCCCCGGCGACGGACGGCCAACCGATGAGGCTGTGGTGATGGGTGAGGTAATCGAGCTTCGCCGAGAGGAGGAAGGGGGCTCCCTTGTGGGGCCAGCCCTGTGCCTTGGGTGCGGTCACGAGTGGGTTCAGGTCTCGTCGCTGGGCGTCGTTGCTTTCGACTGCCCGGAATGCGGAACTGAGAAAGGCGTATTCGCCGGGCTGAACCGGCGCGGAGAGGACGCATGGATGTGTCACTGCGGGGGGTTCGCAATGTACGTGACGGCAAGCGGCGTCCACTGCCTGCGCTGCGGCGTGACGCAGGTTTTCCCATGACCGGCATCCACCGCGTCGTTCTCTGGACCCTGCTGTGGATGGCCGTGCTGGCCCTGGCGGCGCCGGCCCACGCACGCGTCGAGCTTCCGCAGAAGTTCATCGCGAGCATGGGCTTCGGCAACTGCTCGCCCTTCGTGGACGGCTGCCGGTTCGCGTCGAACCTGAGCGGCGACCCGGAGAACGCGCAGAAGGTGCGCCAGTCCTACTACGAGACGATCAAGGACGGGCACCTCATCGGCATCGAGGCGTTCGTCTTCGACGCCACCAGCAACAGCGCCGGCATGGAGTGGCGCGTCGCCCGGTTCAACGAGGCGATGCGGCAGTACAACGCCGAGAACCCGACGACGAAGAAGTGTCTCGCCGTCATGTACGAGAAGGAGGAGTCGCCGCTCGGCCTGTTCGAGGCTGCCGACACCGGCGGCGGCGCGAGCCCGTACTGCACCCTCGACGGCAAGCCCGTCGTCGGCGTCTGGGGCAATGGCACGTTCGTCAACCCGCTCCCGGGCCTGACCGGCAAGGGACCGTTCGTGATCCTCGGCACGATCTGGAACACGCCCGACAACATGCCGACGAAGGCCAACGTGGACGCCTGGAAGGCGTCGGGGGCCTCGCGCGTGCTGTCCTACTGGTGGGTGAGCGGCAACTTCAACGGCGTCGGCAGCGCCCCGGCCGCGAAGAAGACGTTCGCCGAGTCCACCGGCGCCGAGTTCGTGATGGGCCTCGGCTCGACGCGCGGCACCAACTGCGGTGCCGCCGACGTTTGTGAAGGTGGCAAGTCCGCGAACTACGTCCTGCACGACAACTACGGGTGGATCTCGACGACGCAGGCGTTCACCCGGGCGAAGGAACTCAACGTCCCGGCGATGTACACCATGTCGCACCCGGGCGACTACGGCGAGGGCTCCTACTGGGAGAGCGCCATGGTCTGCGACCCGCGCGACACCGTCCCGCACAACGTCGCCAGCGGCGGCGTCAATCCCGGCTTCACCTGTCCGAACGTGCCGTCGCACATGCGCGGCACCCTGCCGACGGGCGCGCACTACAAGAGCTTCGAGACGAAGCTGTTCACCCACCGTGGCCACCACCGCCTCGCGCGGGCGTGGAGCGGCGTGCTGAAGACCGGGCAGGACCCTGACCCGTCGAAGCCGTTCATCGCCTTCCAGTACCGCGAGCACCCGTGGGCGCTCACGGGCGGCGAGATCTGCTCCACCGCCGGCAACACGCTGAGCCCCGTCTCGGCCGGCGGCCAGTTCTGGGGCGACAACATCTACATCACGTCCTACGCCGCAACCGAGATGCGCGTGCGGGTGAAGGTCGGCACGACGGTGCTGGCCACCCTCACGCTGCCGGCCAAGCAGGCGCTGATCAACGGGCCGACCCGCCAGTCCAGCGTTGCCTGGGGCTCTGCGCGCGGCCGTCCGACGTTCGGGGTGCTGGACGGCAACGGCAATGTCGTCGCGAGCAAGGAAGGGGAGGTCGAGTACACCGACACGCCGATCCAGCGGAACGGCAAGGTCGGGCGCAACACCTCCACCTACAGCGACTTCCTCGACGTGCCGGTGTCGAGCGGGCAGCCGGTGGCCACGCTGACGGCGGTCGACGTGTCGGCGGCTGAGGGCAACGTCGGGCAGACGACGCACAAGTACCGCGTCACCCTGAATGCGGCGCAGACGAAGCCGGTCAAGCTGACCTGGGCGGTCACGTCGCAGCAGGCCGACAAGAACGACTTCTGGCATTTCACGCAGGGCGCGGGCAGCGGCCAGTGCGGCGAGGCCGCGCCGGCTATCGCCAAGGCGCAGGGCCTGGAGAAGCTCGCCTTCTGCGACGACTTCTCGACCGACACCGTCGCCCGAGACGCCAACCCGACGCAGGTCAGCAAGAGCGTGCGGGTCGAGGCCCGCGCCATCACCGGCGGCAAGAAGTGGACCACCGAGCGTGCCTCCTATTCATGGGGCGGGACGCCCGACCCGGCGTCGGCCTTCAAGTTCAATAGCGACGGCACGCTGACGGTGCAGCCGACGCGCGGCACCTACAACTGGTTCATGTCCTCGACTTACGACAACCGGGACGGCACGCTCGCCGGGTACTGGCTGAAGAAAAAGTCGAAGTGGTACATGGAGATCCGCTGGAAGTTCGCCCGTGGGACGGCCGCCAGCGACAAGCAGGGCGTTGATCGACAGCCCGGCTTCTGGTCCATGGACACCTGCCACCTCTACGGGTTGCCGGCGCAGTGTCCCGGCCCTAAGCGCGACTATGTCGAGCCTGATGTCTGGGAGTACCCGGTCGATCCGAGCATGGGGCTCCACTACTACGAGGAGCTTGGCGTCCCGCAGCAAGGCCAGCTCTCCTGCGGCGGCTGGGGGCTGACCAGCACCAAGTCGCCGGGCGACAACATCTTCTTCTCTGCCGGCCTGCTTTTCACGGGGGACGAGCAACGGTACACGAAGGACGGGAGCGTCTACTACACGCGCCGGGCGTCGGACCAGTGCTACCTGCCCACGGGCAGCCAGTGGACCGGGCGCAAGGATGCCGGCTTCATCTTCGAGAAGATGTTGCAGGGCGACTACCCGGTCCTGATCGGCTCGAAGAAGGGCGAGATCATCACCATCGACTACGTGCGCGTCTGGGAGGCCGGCGCGCCGAACACCGGCGAGGCCGTGCGCTCCATGCCGGTCGGCGAGGTCACGATCCCGGCCGGCCAGACGGCCGCCGACATCGACGTGCTCATTAACGGCGACACCGCCGTCGAGCCGAACGAACCGTACACGCTGACGGTCACGTCGGCCGACGCGGCGGTCTCCGGGTCGCCGCAGCAGGGCACCATCGTTGATGACGACGGTGCCGGCGGCGCGACCGTTTCCATCGGCGGCGACGCCACCATCGCCAAGGGCGGCGTCGGCAACTTCACCCTGTCGCGCTCCGGCAACCTATCGTCTGGCGACACCGTCCGCTGGGCCGTGCGCCCGGTCGGCGTCGCACCGGCCCGCGAGGACGACTTCCCGCCGGTTCTGAGCGACGACTTCTCCGGCTCCGCGCTCGATAGTGCCCTGTGGTGCGCTGCGGAGGGCGCTGGTGGCGATCCGCACCCGTCTGACCCCAACTGCCCGGCGATCCCTTCCTCGCCTCTCCTGGGGCTCTGGGCGGGGTCGCTCGTGACGGTTGGCAGCGGCAGCCTGTCGCTCGGCATCGACCATGACGCCGGGACGTGGACCGGCGCCCAGATCTACTCGCGCCGGGCGTTCCAGGGCGGCCTGCTGAAGTACAAGATCGACATGCCGGCCGGAAAGGGCGGCGCGGTCAGAGTTTGGCGCCAGCCGGAGACGTTCGCCTACGGCCCTGGCCCGCGGTCCGGCTCGATCACCGATCTCCTCTGGTACGGCAAGACGAGCGCCGACCGGAACAAGGTCTGGCGTTCCGAGATCCAGTACAGCGGCGCCGACGACAGCACGGCGCCGTTCATCGCCAGCTCGCACAACCCAGGCACGGCCTGGGCCGACGCCTTCCGCGAGGCGCAGACGCGCTGGCTGGTCGGCGACGGCTCTGCGCAGTTCGCATTCTCGGTGGCCGGCACCGCCTACTGGCAGCCGTCGAGCGACCAGTGGCCGGCGACGGAGCCATGGTATTACGAGGCCGAAGACGAGCTGGGCGATCCGGTGATCGTCTCCTGGCCCGGCGGCGGCGGCGCGTCGCCCATCGACCGCCCGTTCCGCATCGTGCTGGAGACGGGCGCGGGCGGCGCAGATAGCGCGGCGTGCTCTGGCGAGACCGGGTGCCCGGATGCCGCCGTGCTCGATGGCGCGGCCTCGCTCGTGGACTGGGTGCGCTACTACCAGTACCCGAGCGGCGAAGTCACCTTCTCGCCGGGCCAGAGCGCCGGCAACTTCTCGATCTCGACCGCCGACATCGACGAGCCGGGCAACCGCTCGCTGGAGGTGGTGATCCTCGGGGCCGAGCAGGCCGACATCGGCGTCGGCGTCACGGCCGTGTCGCTAGTGACAGGCGACCCCGGCGTCAGCCACGGCAGCGAAACCTACAACCTCGACTTCGGCAAGGAGGCCGGCGGCTTCACTGACCAATTCGGCACAGTGTGGCAAAATGGCAACAGCTTCGTCACCGGCGGCACCGCGCTGAAGGACACCGAGGCCGGGACCGGCACGGCGACGTGGAAGGTAACGGGGCTGGAGAGCCCGCCGGCCATGACACAGGACCCGCTCATCGTCGAGGATGTCTGCCCGGAGGACCCGGAGTGGCCGACCTACGAGGAGGGCGCCGGGCGCGACATCAAGGTCGTTCTGCCGACCGACCGGGACTGCGAGCCCAACCGCACGGCACTGACGTGCGACGGCGAGGGCGGTGGCCGGCTGATGTCGTACCTGGGCGGAACGGATGGGAACCCGGCCAGGAACATCTGGGTCGTCGGCGGCAAGATCTTCAACAAGTGGGGGCAGGGCAGCAAGGTCTGCCCTAACGGAGAGCGCGAAGACAAGGGCCACGCCGCGCTGTCTCTCCAGTGGTTCACCGGCACCGCCTTCATCGAGGGCGTCCACGTCGATCTCGCGTGCACTTGCGAAGACGTCGTGCGGGTCAACGGCCACAGGCCGAACGCGCGCGTCGTGTTGCAGAACATGCGGGCCGAGGGCTTCGCCCAGTGCAGCCCCGGCACCCACGGAGACCTCCTCCACCCGCAGTCCTCCCGCTTCGGGACGCTCGCGGAGGCCAAGCTGGAGAACGTCGCCGTGCTCCGGGACAATCAGGTCGTCTGGGGGCCGCCCCGGCCGAGCACGGGCCACGGCATTCGCGAGAAGCTGACGCTCGACCACGTCAGCATCGGCAAGCGCGACTGCCCGCAGGCGCCGGGTGACGGCTGGGTCCTGGGCTGGAAGGAGCCCAACAGCAGCCTCGCGCCGACGAACGAGGTGCGGTTCAACAAGGTCTTCATCGACCCCATCAACAACAGCTACGGCACAACGCCACGCTGGTCGTCGTTCGACGGCAACAACTGCGCCGTCTACCCGGCATCGGCGAACGTCAAGTCGGGCCAGTGGTGCCGGCAGTCGGTGGACCCGAACACGTTCGCGCCGCTCGGCCTGATCGGGCGGAACTACGCTCGGGCCAACTTCACTTCCCCCAGCGGGGGCGGGAGCAGCTCCGACGTCAACATCGCCAATGCTCGCGTCGAGCGGCTCGACCAGACGCGCCTCGTCGGCAACACGCTTGCCATCGTCCTGCCGGTCAACACGCAGACCGGAAAGCAGCGGTTCGTCCGCATGGGCTTCTCCGCCCGCGATGAGACGGCCATCGGCCAGCGCGTCTTCGACATATCCGGCGCCGTCACCCGCGCCGGCTTCGACATCTTCTCCGTCGCTGGCGCCCGCGACACCGAGACGGTCATCGAGGCGCCGGTGACGGTGTCCGACGACGGCTACCTGCGGATCTCGCTCACCGGGAAAACCGGGCAGGCGCAGATCAACTGGATGCAGGTTCTGCGGCCAACGGTGTCCGTCAGTCTCGACAAGGCCACCTACAGCGAGGGCGACACGGTCGTCGCCACGTTCACCCGCCAGGGCCCGACCGAGCCGGCGGTGACGATGACCTGGGACGTCCGCGGCCTCGGCGCACAGCCGGCAGACGCGGCCGACTTCGGCGGCACGCTGCCGACCGGAACGGCGACGTTCGCCAAGGGCGCAACCTCTGCGGTGCAGACGTTCGTCATCGCGGCCGACGCCAGGGCTGAGCCGCAGGAGGGCTTCCGCATCGTTCTCGCTGGCGGCTCCGGGGCAGACATCTTCCCCGGCCGCGGTTCCGCCGAGGCGCTGATCGCTGCCAGCGCCGACACGGACGGCGATGGCGACGGCGGCGACACGGGAGGCGGAGGTGGCGGAGGTGGCGGCAGCGACCCCGTGTGCTACCCGGAAGGGGCGCTGCGCAAGAATGTGAGCATGACCAGCCAGCAAGTCTCGTTCCTGCGCAAGGCGTTCTTCGCCGGGCGCAACGAGGGCTGGTCGGCGGGAGACAAGGCCAAGTACGACGCCATCCCGCGCAAGGTCATGCGGGCGCTCGATACGAGCTGCACGAAGGCCGACGTGTGCATCCCCTCGGCCATCGGCGGGGCCTGCGTCGATCCCAAGGGGCTCCAGGCCGACACGGCCACGACGGCCGTCTCCTCGGCGGTGCGCGTGTCCACGGTCGGGCGGTTCCCCGACCTCGATCCGAGGGCGAGGGCGCGTGACACCTTCACCTACAACCTCTGCGACCAAGCCGCGCCGGCAACCTGCGTGCCGGTGGTGGTCGAGCTTAACGTGACAGGAGTGCGGTGATGCCCATCGTCATTGCTGACGGAGGCGGAGGAGGCGTCGCGGGCGTTTCGTCCTTCAACGCCCGTACCGGCGCCAGCACGTTCACGCTGGCTGGCGTGGTTCTGTTCATGGATAGGGAAGGGTAGACGTTCGTGATGCCATTTATTACTGGAATGATCACTGGCGTTAGCGCCGGCCAAGTTGGGGGACAACGCGGCGCTGGCGAGCCTCACCGCCCTGGCCAACCTGGGCCTGATCACAGACAGCAGCAGCTAGTAGGAGAAGAAGATGGCGATGGTTCTTGCGAGCGGGCGTGTCGTTGACGGCGGGCTGTCCGCGTCTGGCACCATCGACGCCGCCGACGAGACGGTCGAGTTCACCGTGCCCGGTGCGGACGGTGACCGGGCCTGGATCTCATGGCACTGGGCGCGGACAGGATCCGGGACATCCATCCTGACGTTCCAGTTCAAGCCGGGCGCGACGTGGCGCGACCTCTACCGTTCGGACGGCGGCATCAACAGCATCGTCCTGCCGAACTCGACCGACAGCTACCTCGCCCGGTGCGCGATGAGCTACCGCTTCATCAGCAAGGCAGCTGACTTCGCCGACAACTCCTTCGCCATCGAGGTGTCCTGAGATGTTCTTCCCGCAATTCGGAGCCCGCCCGTACCAGTCGCAGGGCGGGCAGGGCGTGGACTCGTTCAACGCCCGCACCGGCGTCGTCGTGCCGGCGCTCGGAGACTACAACGCCGGCCAAGTTACCGAAACCGCCGACCGCCTGTTCATGACGGCGGCGGAACGGGTGCGGGTAAGTGGCGTGAGCCGATCTCTGGCTGATTTCGGGGCGGTCGGCAACGGCGTCGCCGACGACACTGGCGCAATACTCGATGCCTGCGAAACCGTTGGCGCAGAGGGCGGGACGCTCATCATCCCGCCGAAAACATATCGCTTCAGTACCATCGACTTCAATGTTGCGACAGGCAAGACGTTTGCCTTAGTCGGGCACGGCGCAACGCTTCTTTCCACCTATGATGGGCAGACAGGCGGCAAGCGAACGTTCTGCGCGCGGGGCGAAGCCGGAGCGATCATCCGCATGGTCGGATTCACCCTGGATCACGTGGCCCCGCCAGACTACATGGACGGCAACGGCGTTGGCGACACGTCCGCTCTCGATGTCCGCTCTGCCGTGTCCAACACGCCGATGCTGCTCTCTGACTTCGATGGCGTCACCATCGCAAGTTCTTGGTGGGGCGGCATCCGCCCATATCTTGCTCACTATACGAAAATCAGCAACTGCCGAGTCAATAATTGCCGGGGCAGTGGGCTTTTCGTTGGCGCATTCAAACTGTTTATTGCTAGTGATAATATTGTGTCTAATACGTCGGATGATGGAATTTACGCTGGTCATACTATCAACATGGGCCCCGCCGGGGCGGCCATTATCTCGAAAAACTACGTGTCCTCGGTCGGAGCTAAGGGTGTCGCCACGGGCGGGCATAAATCGGTCATCCTGTCTAACAACACCATCGCAATAACAAAGGCACACGGACTAGCCGTCCACTCTGGCACCGTTACCGCGGACTACTTGTCAACGGTGCAAGCTGCGCGCGTCGAAGGGAACATTGTTATTGATGCAGGGCAGGACGGAACTGTCTCCGGCGCGAGGAGCGGAATCCATATACGCGCCCCTCAGGAGGCGCTACCAGCGATTGTGCAAATTCACGGAAACAGCATAATAAACGCGAGAGAACGCGGGATACTCTCAAGCGGCGGAGAGTCGCTCGATATAAGCTCAAACTACATAACTGCAACACAACCAGCAATACGGTGCGGAGTCGATGGTATAACCCACGGTGTTGTGCGAGTTCACAACAACACGCTTGTAACGCAAGGTGCGTTCTGCGTTGAGCTAGTGGATGTTGCAAATTTTGCAGAAGACGATAATAGGATTTATGGGTATACAACTACAGCATTTTACCTGAATGGGTGCACTGGCCCGCGCCTTGGCTCGACCGAGCTATCATTGCCAAGAAGCGTTTATACCAATATCAACTCTACGGGCATCAGTTACACTCGGACGGGTCCTTTTTCAGGGTTCAACGCCAGCGTCGCCGCCGAAGACACAAGCGACCCGCCCCGAAGGACGGTGCGTCCCAACGGCACAGAGGGACACCTCGTCATCGATCTTGCGGGCGTCATTAATCTTAGTGGCACAATAAGTGACGGGATATACATCGGCAATCTCGGAATCGTTCCAGAGCAGACGCAGTATGTGCCGGTAAGTGTTTACAACGGGACCCTTCACACAATAGCCACATTGCAGGTACGAAACAATAATAACGGGGAAGTTCGTCTATACGGGCATACGTCCACTAACATACAGAAAATTTACCTTAACGGCGCGACCATTCGGCTGACGACGCCGAGCTAGTCCCTTCTGCCGCGCCCGCTGATGGCTAGCCACTGCCTCGCCGGGGCATCGGCGCCAGTGCGGGGCGCCTCGCCTCTCAGCGGCCTCCTGGCGGCGATACGGAGGGCATCCTCGCGCGACATCTCCACAACCTCGCGGTGCGCGAGCCGGTCGGCGATCCAGCCGACCAGCCACGCCACGCAGAACAGGAACCCGACGACGCCGACCGTGCTTGCGAGGGTGTAGACGGTCATCGTTTCGGCCCCACTAAGATCGACGGCGGGCGCGGCATGGTTTCGCCGGTCGACCGCCACAGGTGCAGGCAATGCGGGTGGTGGTTGACGTACTCGCTGGCCGGCGGGTGGAACTGCACGACGGTGTCCTCCTCGTCCCAGAACACGGACTTGATGAAGCACATCTGCTTCCACGATGGCGTCCGGTTCGGGAGGGAGACGCTAACGTGCTCCCAGCCGAGGCCATCCGACGCGATAACGCGGAGCATGTAGCTCTCGTGCGGCACGACGAACGCGCCGCAGGTCTCCCATGCCGGGCCGTCGATGCGATACTTCTCTGGCACCCGGAACGTCATCTGGTTGCCCTCCAGAGCGAGATGGCGGCCAAGGCGAGCAGGGTCGCCCCGACGGCGCCCTGCGTCATGGCCAGGATGGCGATGGCCCATGCCGGAAGCACCTGAGAGTCCAAGGCGAGCCCCGCCGACCAGACCCATCCCATCGCCGCGCCTCCTTTGACGGCCAAGTCGGCCCAGGCGTCCGTCATCGCCTCTTATCCTCCGCCGGCTCGTACGTTGGGCAATCCAGGAAGACAAGCGTCTTCGGACGCCGCTCGATGAACCCGCCCGTCGGCGGGTCATCCCGATAAGAGAACGGGTACGACCGGCTCCGCGGCAAAACGCCGACCCAGGTGCATCTCCCCTGACCGCTCGGGTGCAGCCTGCCGGCGTCGGTACGGACCCACTCAGCGAAGCGGCAGGTGAGGCACTTGTGCTCGACCGTGGGCGTCATCGCCGAGCCTCCGGCGGGTTTCTGACCAGCGTTGCGGCGCCCTCGCACAGATAGTCCGTACCGCTCTCCCCAGTAATGATGAAGGTCCCGTCTGGCCGAACCTCGGAGATCCACCCCTGCCTCGCATCCGTCTTCCCGAACAGCTTCGCCGTGACAAAATCGCCGACCTTCATCGCCCGCCTCCGATCTGGTCGTAGATCTCCTTGCGCCGCCGCTCGTACTCCTGCCAGTGCGGGCAGCGCTCTCGCATGACGGCGGCCTCGAACCGGGCCTCGCCGGCAATGTCCAGCGCGCGGTTCGTCGCCACGAAGTCCTCGATGTCACGCTTGCTCAGCATTCCTTCTCTCCACCGCACCTGATGCAGACGTTGAGGTCGTGCGCGCACTTGGCGCACAGCTTGTTCGTGGCGGTGCTGCTGTAGGTGACGGTGGTCCCGCACGCCACGCAGTCGGCGTCTGTCATGGCCGCCCCGGCGATCCGGCCTCGCCCGAGGTACCAGCAAGCCTTGCACTCTCCCTCAGACAGGCGCCGCAACCTGTCGCTGTCGCCGGCAAGGTCGGCGGCCCGTTGCGCGTAGTCGTGCAAAGCCCTCTGGTTGCGGCTGGTCTGGCGCCTGCGGTCGCTGTCGTCATACCTACGCTTGCTCAACATCCACGATCTCCCCGTACCCGACGGTCATGATGTTCGTCTCCGCGGCCGGCAGCGTCACGCCCTCCTTGAGGCGCTCCACGCCGGCCTTCGTGATCCCGTAGCCGGCGCCGGCCATCTCGCCGTCTTCCGTCCATAAACCCCGCATGTACTCCGCCAGCCCCTTCCTGGCGAGCGAACGGCACGCCCGCCGGATGCGCGCCCTGTCCCAGTCGAGCCCGTAGATCTCCAGCGCCTGCGCGATGCCAGCGAAGCTGCGGTACTCCTCGGAGGGGCGCGTCCCCTGGCCAAGGGCGATGAGCGCCGCCTGCTCGTCTTGCGTCAGCCGCACCGTCATGGCCCATACCTCACGTTTGCCCGCTCCAGCAGCCGGTCCAGCCGGGCGCTGCTGAGCGGCCTGTTGATGACGATGTGCTGGGCGCGCTTGGCGGGGCGGAGGGTGATGAGCGCGCTCTCTGCGCGCTGCTGCTGCACGCGCAGGGAGACGCACTTGCCGCACTGCGCCCGCCGCCCGCTCCGCATCCTCCGGTCTCTGGGGAACATCGCGACGGGCTTCTTCTCGCCGCACTTCGTGCAGACGCGGGTGCTGGGATCTTCTGGCACGCGCGCTGCCTCAGCCGCCGCGATGGCGGCGAGGAGGGCTGGCACGTAGCAGCTCGGGATCGGGCGCTGGCCCGTCACCCACCGCGTGAAGTTCCTCTGGCTGACGCCGGCCGCGTCGGCAAGCTGGTGCTGGAACAGCCCTGCGCGCGCCAGCCCTGCGCGCAGTTCGTCGGCGGTCATCATCCCTCCAGTCCCGCCGGCAGCGCCAGTGTCTTGCGTCGCGCCGCCTCGTCCAGCACCTTGACCGCCGCCGCCGGCAGCCGCATCCCCTCGACCGAGTACAGCGCCCGGTCGACCGCCTCGTGGCTGCCCGCCGCCTCGATCTGTTCGACCACCTTGGCCACGACCTCGCCGCTCCGCGAGAACGTCACCGCGTCGTAAGCCGCGTCCAGCATCTCGTTGGCGACAGCGACCGCGTCGAGCAGCTTCCGCTCGACGTCCGTCTCCAGCCAGATCCGGCGCAACCAGCCCTGGAGCGCCACCGGCCGTAGCCCGGGCACGTAGTAGTAGAGGTCGCACCACGGCTCGTCGGCCGCGATGCACTGGGCCACGCACTGCCAGTAGTAGTCGTTCGGCGGCGCCCCGACCTCGGCCTCGACCAGCTTGCCGTCCTCGCCGCGCTTGCGCTTCGCCTTCTCCCGCAGCAGGTGGCCGAACCGCTCTCCGAGAGCAGTCTTCACGATGGGCGCCTTGCACTCGACCAGCCCGCCGGAGACGACGAGGTAGTCGGGTGTTGCGAGGAACCCCGGCCCCTCCATGAGGTGCCCGATGACCAGCTTCTCGCCGGTCTCCTCCTCGTAGGCCGCCCCGGCCTCGGGCTCCAGGGCGATGCCGTCCTCCATGGGCCCGGACAGTCCCTTGCCGACCATGTCCCGCTCGACCCGCTCGGTGAGCTTCTCCAGCAGGTAGGTCGCCCGGGCGGCGTCGCCCGTCATGATGCGGTGGATCTCGCTGGCGGTGATGCGGCCCAGCCGGGCCTGCGTCCACGCCGGGTTCAGCGTGCCGTCCGGCAGCCGCTGGTAGATCTTCTGCTCAGGCATTGCCGCCTCCGCCCAAATTGATGCCGGCCGGGATGTAGAACAGCGAGTACGGATCGAGCCGGTAGCCCGGCGGGACGTCCCGGCCGAGCAGGACCTCGTCCAGCCCGATCCCCCCAGCCGCCCGGGCCATCAGCCCCTGCGCCTCGATGTTGCTGAGCACCTCGCGGACGAACTTCTGGTCAGGGAGGCCGTCAAGGGCGTCTCTCATGCCTTGGCCTCCTCGATTTCCCAGCAGCCCTCAACGTTGACGAGGAAGTCGATGCTGACGTCGTCCTCACAGTGCCCGCGCGGGTCCCTATCAATCGTCCCGACGAGCAGGACGCGCACTGGGCCAGCCACCGCGCGGGCGGACAGCTTCTTGCGCCCCTTCTTGACGTCGATGCGGGCGTAGCCGGCATCCAGTTCCTTCATGCCTTGCTCTCCTGCTTAGCCTCGGCGAGCTCCTCTCCGCGCAGATCGAACGCCTCGCGGTGATGGACGCAGAGGTGGTCCGGGAAGTCCGCGTCTGATGGGCAGCCCGGCCACGCGCACGCCTGCCGACCGACCCACGATTCGTCGTAGATGATCATGCCTTGCCCTCCTGCTTGGGCGGGCGGATGCCGGCCCGGATCTTCTCCTCCACCTCGGGGCGCGGCGGCGCGTCGCCGAGCAGCTCCAGCGTCCGCCATTCCAGCGCGATGAGGATGCGCTTGTAGGCGTCGCGGTCCTTCAGCGCCTTGGCCGCGTCGAGGCCGCGCTGCGACACCTCGCCCAGGCTCTCCTCGGCCGCCTCCATGATCGCGTTGATCGCCGCCTCGACCGCGAGATCCGACATCACCTCGCCGGTCGGGTTCTCGATCTGCTTCGGCTGCTCGGCCGCGACCTTCTGCGTGGTCCACGTCGGCAGCGCGCCCTCCGCCCGCTCGCCGTCACTGAACTCGACGGCCGGCATCTCCTCGTCGGCACGCAGGCCAGACAGATCCATAGGGAACGCCTTGCGCAACGCCAGCGCCTCGGCACACTTGCCGAGCATGAGGTACGGCATCCGCCCCCACAACCCGAGAAGCTGGCCGTCGCCCTTGGCCTGAACGTACTCTTTCCACCGGGCCGACGCCGTGAACGGCGCCCGCAGGCCGCCGACAAGCCGGTAGACCGTGACCGTTGCCTTGTTCGGGTGCGGCCCCGTCTCGGCGTCGTAGACCGCATCGTCGATGCCGGCCAGCGTCCCGGTGCGCTCGGCGATGGCCCTGTAGCCGTCGACGGCAACCTGGATGGTGCCGACCTCGACCCACTGCCCGGACGCCTTGTCCCGCACCTTGCGCTTGACGAAGTGGATCTGCTTCGTGAACGGGTCGAGCCCGCTCTGCCGGGCGACCGCCATGAAAAGCGCGAGCTCGTCGTCGGTCGCGCCCTTGGCGACCGTGCGCTTGATCAGCTCGATCTGGTCCGGCGTGTAGGCCACTGGCGCGCGATGGGGTTCGTACGGCGCAAGCGCCGTCTCCCCGTCCTTCACGACCACGACGCCCTTCTGCTCGGTCATTTGCCGACCTCCTTCATTGCGGTGTCCGAGGCGGAGGCCAGTCCCTGCGCGATCCGGCGCACCACGCCGTCGATACGCCCGTGCGTCCGCTGGTCCCGGATGCGGGCGTTCTGCGCTTCTTCTTGCAGCGCCTTGATCTCAGCCTCGGCGTCATCCATGCGCGCCAGCAGCATGTCGGCGTCCTCTTCGGTGAATGCGGGCTTCGCCCCGTCGAACGGGGTCCAGTCCTCGGGCGGCCGCAGGTCGAGCGCTATGCTCGGGCTTCCGCGCTCGCCGCTCGGGCACTCCGCCGGCTCGTCCTCGACCGGCCGCAGCAGGTCCTGCTCGATCAGGACGCGGATGCTGTTGGCCCGCCGCCGCAGCTCGCTCTCGTCGCAAAACGCGCCCGACAGCGCCCGCAGCTCCCGCTCCCACCGCGGCATCTCGCTACCCTCTCCAGACATAGTCGCCCTCCGCATATGCGAACCCGTGATCTATGAGTTCATGTATCATCTTCGTCGCATCAGGGCCAGAGGTATTCGGACGCCTCTTGCGGAACCACGCAACCAACTCCGCCGACGACACCGCGCGCGTGTTCGGCGGGCGCACGCTCGACGGCGCCAGCGGAACGCCGTTGCGGTCCAGGCACTGCGCGAGCTGCTCGACCAGCCACTTGTGCTGCGGCTTCGTCGGGCGCTCGCGCTTCGGCCCACCGCTGGACTTCTCCACCAGCGCAAGGTCGCCCTCGACCGCGAACCTGAACGGGCGGAAGTCGCCGTCGTCGGGAGGCGCCTCGCGCACCGACTGCCACGTCACGTCCGTCTCCAGCCGAGGGAACTCGATGTCGGGGTCGCGCGTCAAATGGATGATGCCAGTGGTAATCCCGCCGATGAGCGACGAGCCGGCGTAGCGGGTCTTGTCGTGGCCGGTGTGGATCATCGACAGCGTGCCGACGTGGCGCGTCACCAGCTCGTTGAGCAGCGGGGCGATCAGCTTGATCACCTCGTCCTCCTTGAGCGTCTGCATCGTCAGGACGGAGAAGTTGTCGAGGATGACCAGCGCCGCGTCGACCTCCTCGGCCGCGTCGAGGACGTAGCGGTGCCCGGCCGGTGTCTCGATGGGCGGGATCTTCTGCTCGTCGTAGCTAACCACCACCAGATCGCCAAGGTCCACGTCGCGCCGCAGCATGGCATCCACGCGGCGCTTGACGAGGCTCAGCCCCATTTCGCCGTCGAGGTAGAGCACCCGGCGCGGGCCGTCCCCGTCGCCGGCCCGCCAGTGCAGGAGCCCTTCGCCAGCGGCCACCGCGCGCGCCATCTCCATCCCGAGGATCGACTTGCCCGACTTGTCGCCGCCGACCAAGAAGCACTTGCACTGGTCATGCAACCAATTCCCGTTGCCGAGCAGCGACACGCGCGGCTTGGTCTCGATCTTGTGGAGGTCCCGGGCGAGGTACTTGAGCAGTCCCCGCTTGCGCTTGCCGGGCCGGTTGGCGAGGAACGATGTCGTCCGCTCGACCACGTCCTCCAGCGACAGGCACTTGCCGCCCTCGCCGCTGTACGCCGCCTCGACCAGATCCTCGCCGATGCCGATGAACTCGCGCCGAACCGCAAGCTCGTAGATGAGCAGTCCGTACTCACCGGCACTGATGGTTGTTACGGCACAATCAACCAAGCGGTTGAGGTACGCCGGGCCACCGATCCCGTCGAGAAGATGGGCGTCACCGAGGAAGTTCTTGAGGACCACCGGGTCGGCAAGCCGGCCCGCACCGATCAGCGTCTGGATCGCCTCATAGATCTGCCGGTGCTCGCCGAGCGCAAAGTGCTCCGGCAGCAGGAAGTGCTTGACCCTCTCGTACGCCTTTTGGTTGACCAAGATGGCGCCGAGCAGCGCCATCTCCGCCTCGATGTTGTGCGGTATCCGGCGGAAGCAGGGCAGCCCGGCCAGGTCGAGATCGTCCGCGGACGGGGCGGTGAGGCCGCCACCCTCTGGCACGGCTCCGTCCTCAAGCGCAGGCGCGATGTCGCCGACACCCGGGCGCCGGAGACCATTCCTCTACCACCGAAGATGTGTCGTCGAGCATCTCCCGCATCCCCTCTTTTCGCTTCTGCCCCCAAAACGCGGGCGTGCGCCTTGTGCCGTCGCTACGTCTTTCGGCGGATGGGCGCAAGCGGAACCAAGCGCCAATCCTACCACCGTTTAGGTCATGTTGCTTGGCTGAGCACCTGCACGAATGCGGAGATCATCGCTTCCGGGCCGTACTCCTTCCTCGCGCGAAGCTCGACCACCTGCGCGTCGTCCTCCCACACAACGCCGTTGAAGGCGTCGAACACCGATTTCACGTAGTTGTCGATGTCCCCGCGCGGCGCCGGCAGCTTGCCGCGCTTCGGCCGCATGGCCACGAGGACGAGCTCGACCAGCACCGGCGAGGAAACAGGCTCGTGCGGCCAATTCGCCGAGAGCCAGATAGCTGCGGCCGCCCTCCACTTACGGTATGCCGGCGGGTGGTAGTGCGCATTCGCCCTATTCACACGGTTCCTCGGCCACGCTATGGGCGCGAACGGCATGACCAGCGACGCGCCCAGGCCCGGCGCGGGGCGGGTCATCGGCAGCACTCGCACGCCAGCAGGCGCAGGATCAAGGTCGAGCAATACGCCGCCACCAGCGCCCAGAACAGGACGTGGAGCGCGCGGTCGAAGCGGGTCATGCGCCCCACCCCGCCCGCTCAAGCTCGCGGTACATCGGCCGGCCGACCACGGTGCGGCCGGACGCGATGACCGCCGCCGCCCGGTCCGCCTTGACCATCGCGGCCACGCGACGGCGGCGCTCGACCAGCTTGCGCGCCGCCTCCGCCGCGGCGATGCGCTTCGACGTCGACAGGGCCTGCCGGCTCCCAGCGGCCGCCTGATTGATCGCGGCGCGGGACAGGCCAGCCGCCTCCGCCACCTCGCGATTGGTGACGCCGAGGCGTTGCGCCTCGGCCATCACCTCGTCGAAGGCGTCGCTCGCCCGCTCGCGCCGCTGCAAGGCGTCCTCGACCATGCTCCACGCCTCGTCATTGTGCCGATGCCGCCGCAGCAGCTCGACCGCCCGGCGCATGGCCACGAGGTCGCTGCCCGTGCGGATCGGCTCCAGATCCGACCAGGGGAGGCTCATCGCACGCCTCCCCAATGCAGGAGCAGGATCACCACCCCCCAGGCCAGCACAATCAAAAGCCCCGTCATCACCTTGCCTCCTCTTCCTTCGTTGCGTTGTGGCAGATCGGAAAGCCGAACTCCGCTTCCGTCTCGCCCGGCCACAAGCATCCGGGCTTCGGCTCGACGTCGTACCCCGGGCAGCCCCGGTCGCACAGACTCAGTCCGATCGGAGCAGACCGCCCATGCGGCGCCTTCTGCCGCCGGCAGATCGTGCACTCGACCCGCACGCCTACCCTCATGCTCCTCCTCCTATCGTCACCAGCGGCAGGCCGTGCGCCTGCCGCACCACGTTCGCCGCCTGGATCGCCCGACCCGGCCGCTCGCAGAACCGGCTCGCCCACAACATGAAACGGGTCGCCGAGAATGTCGGTCGTGTAGATCGCCCGGCAGTGCTGGCCGAGCTCGACCAGATCGGGATCCCGCATCGCCGCCCCCGTCATCTCTTCACCCTGCGTCATGCCGCCTCCTCGGCTTCGACCGGCCGCTGCTTTCTGGACCGCGGCCGAGCGTCATGGATCCCCATTGCGTAAGCGGCTTCTGCCGCGTCATCGAACAACGCCGCTATCGCGCGGCGGGCTTCGTCCCGGACGTCCGCTTCCTCCATGACCGCGCGGAGCCGCACCCCAACTTCCCCGAGCCTCACTGAGAACCGCAAGCCAACAGCGAACTCACTCATCGTCTTCCTCCAGCCCGCCTGCGTCATGCTCGCACTCCTGCCGGCAGGACGGGCAGCACCGGCACGGCCTGTGCTCGTCGTAGAGCGCCAGCACGAATACGCAGGGGCCGGCTTGGCCGGGGGCGCCACTGCACCGCGGGCATTCCGCCAGACGCCGGTGCAGCTCCTCCGTCTCCAGCTCCTCGCGGGCGAAGAGCAGCCTGTGCAGTGCATCGGCAGCGCGCGTCATTACGCCCACCATCTACTCCTCCCATCCATCGGGGTTGTCGCCGGGCGCGTCGCCCGCGCCCGGCCTTCACCAAATCCCCTTGCGGCCTCCGTGGTGGCGCGGGGGCCTACCGCCACCACTGCTCCGCAGCGTTCGTCTACATCACCGCCTCCTGCTGCCTGTCTGGGCGCGGGCCGCTCATCGCGACAACCCTGCGCCGCGCGCTGGCTGGCGCCCTCGTTAATCCTCGGCATCTGGGTTGTCGCGCTCCGGCCGCACCCGGCCGCAGTCGCAGGACCAGCCCTCTGGCGCGTGACTCCACCACTCCTCAGCGCCGCATTCGTCGCACACCATGAGGCGTTCCCATTCCCAGTCGGCCGCTTCCGTGAACCGGGCGGTGTCGTCGCCCTTCTCGCTGCGTAGCGTCAGCGTAGGCAACCGCTCGGCGCCCATCTCCAGCGTGGATCGGAACAACTCGAATCCGTCCATCGGGTCATTCGGGACGCCATTCACCAAGTCGGTCATCGCGTGCATCATGTACTCGGCCAGCTCGGCCGAGAACGGGATGTTGTTCATGCGTCTTCCTCCAACTGGTCCAACAGATCGTTGATCGCTTCGAGCTCGGTCGCGCCGTTGCCGATGGGCGCGCCCGGCTCGTAATCGTCCGTGACGGCGGACCAATCCATGTCCCGCAAAGGGATCGGCGGGAAGTCATTTCTCGTCAGCACGACGGTCGTTCGGCTCGGCTGACCATGGACGCAGATATGCTTCATCTCGCGTCCCTCAGCAGCGACCGGATTGCATCCGTCGGCGTCTTGAACGCCCGGGGCGGCCTCGGCGTGTTCAGCGGCGCCCAGCGGTCGCCGATGCGGGCAGCCTCCAGCAGCGACGTGCCGTCGTCGAGGCTCACCTTGTCGTCGTCCGCCGTGACCAGCGTCAAGCCGCGGTCGCGGCACAGCCGGACCAAGGCGGCCATGGTCGAATGGTGCATGCTCGCTCCCTCCTATCTCACTAATGCCCGGCCGCACATGCGGCACAGGTAGGCGCCCGTGCCCGGGCGGTAGGCGAAGCCGCAGCACAAGCGGCCCCTCTCGTCTTGCCAGATCCACACCTGCCGCCCCAGCGCCAGCGACGCGGCTGCCGCTTCGTGGATGAAGGCCAGCATCACGCGGCCGCCGGCTTCGCGCCGTACTTGACCAGCGCGCAAGGCTCGAACACCACTGGCGAACCGTCGGCGACGCGCATGGCGGCCGCCATGGCCGCGCGCTTGCTCAACCGGCTGTCATAGCGGCGGCCGTTGACCGCGATCACGTACAGCGTCAGCAGCGGACCGCTGTAATGGGTGTCTTCCCTGCCGTCAACACGGCCGCCGTTCTGGCGGATTTCGCGCACCGTCACCATTTCCCTATCTCCCTTTGCTGGGGTTCACAGTTGCTCACTACTGCGGCCTTCCGGGCCGCAGGGTGCGAGGAACCGTCAGACGATGTACTGCGCGCGGATGTTTAGGCCGCGCAGGCATGCATCCCAGTCAACCGCCGGCGGAAAAACGAGCGCGCGCATCATGCACGTGCCGAGGCTGCAATCCTCTTCTGCCGGCTTCGTTGCCTTGAGCCAGCGCTCGGCAGCGTCCTCGATCGCGGCAGTCGTCTTGTCGTAGCCGTATCCGTCGGCCCAGCCCTTCGCGAACACGCCGGGCGCTCCCCATACCTGCACCCATGCCGTAACGCGGCCCGTGCGGCCGCGCTTGGTCACGATTCGGCCGATAACGTCGCCATCGGCGAACAACGCCCATGCGTTGATCCCTGCCGTTGCCGTCTCAAGAGCCTTGCGGTCATCCATGTCCTGTCCTCCGTTTGGGTTGCTCACTGTTGCCGCGCCCAGCGACGCGGCAACCGCGAAGAACCGTCATTCGTTGTCGAGGTTCCCGACGCACGCGAGCGAGTGCATGATGCAAATCCCGAGTTCTTTCGCCGCGTCCTCATAGGACAGTCCCGTGCGGACATGCTCGCCATATTCGACTATGAACGACTTGCCCTGCTGCTTTAGGGCCACGGGGTAGCCCAGGCCTTCCTCGATCAAGATGCACAAGCGCTTCTTTGCCATGCTCGTTACTCCTATCGCTTGGGGTTAGACGCAGGCCCAGTAGGCGACGAACTTGCCGCGGCCGTTGACGTGGCCGACTGTCATGTTGCCGTGATCGTTGATCAGCACGCAGTCGCCGCGGAAGCCTTCGGGCGTCGGCTCGCCAGCCTCGAGGCGCGGCAGAAGGTCATCGTCCACGCCGACGCTCGGCTCCGGCCAGAAGCCGAAATCCGCGCCGTCGCCTTCGAGCGTGCCGAAATAGGTGTATGGCGGCGCGAAGTCGTTAAGCGCTTCTTGCAGATCGGCGAGCACGTCGTCGGCTTCATCGCTCTCAGGATCAATCGCATAAGCCTCGCGGATGAGCCTGCGCTTGGCCGGAAGGCCAAGGCCATGGCAGCGCTTGTTGGCGCGCACGTGGTCCTCTAGCTCGCTCGCGAAGGCTTCCAGCAAATCCTCGGTGCGCAGCGTTCCAGTGCTGACGCTGCCGATGGTGGCGTAATGGCGAATGGTCATGTTCGTTGCTCCGTGCTGGGGTTAGAGCTCGCTCGGCAAGGCGCCGGCGAGGAGGAAGCGGTGCTGTTCGGCAGCCTCGAAGAGGCTGTCCATAGCGACGCCATACGCGACGAGCGGGTCGATAACGATCCGCCGGAGTAGCTCGGCGACGCGGTATGTCGTGCACGCCTCAGCCTCTTCGCCTGCCATGAAGAACATGTCGGTCATCGCGTTTCCCCTCTGTCTGCGTGTGATCTGATACGCTGATACTCTCGCATCGTCTCATGGATGGCAACAGGAAAATGACAGGTGCGCACATTTTTTCTGTGTGGCACAAAAGCCACATGCAGAAATGCGCGTTTGCCGAGAGTTTCCCCGCCTGCCGGCATGAGGCAATGCCCTACGGTAGAGTAGCTAAGTTGTTGATATCATTACATATTAGCCACAACTCATGCAGCCACATGCGCTCTCTCTTCCTTCGGAGAGAGCGCATGGGGCAGGTTGTGGGCCGTGTTGACGAGTGGAGGGGATCGGTGCTAAGGCTGAAGCCAGAACGATTGATTGATGAAGTCGATCACAGAACGGGGGATTAATCGGAAATGTCGATCACAGAGCCGATCGATAGCTGGCTCTCAGCGGAGCATGATCGCTGGGAGCACGCAGTCATCCGAGTGCCGATGTGCCAGGCTGCCAAGCCCGTACGCAGCGACATGCGCCAGCCCCGCCAGCATCGCCGGCTGCACGATGGGCCGACGCTGTACGACCCGGAGACGGGGGCAGCAAGTAAAGCCGGGGTGCCGAATCGGTGCCAAATGCACGAGCACCAGCATCTAACCCATTGAGATTGCAGCGCTATTCGACGACTGGCAGCGGATCGTCAGTTAGCTACTCAAGATCGCCGGCCAGTACAGGCACAATGCCGTAGGGGGTAGGGGGGGGATGAAACCGCGACGGGTCCCATCCGATATTTGTACTGGTACCATGCTCCATTCACACTCTCACCCCGCTTGACCTTCCTGCTCCTCTGTGTATTCTCCTCTACGGAGGCATGGTCAGTGGGGCAACCCCGCGCCTGCTGCCTGGATGGCGTTGACGACGACATGAGCGCCTCTGTGGAGTGATCTGATGGCGGGCGGTGATCCTTGGGCGCGTGTGGTGTGGTTGGTCTACAGGAGCGAGGACGTCCTCAGCGCCTGGACGACGGAGGCGGCCGCGGAGGGGGAGGCTCGCGAGATCATGGCCTGCGTGTCCGCGCCCATTCCGCTGGACCCGCCGCCGTCTGGCGACGTGATCCGGCCTGAGATCGAGTTCTGGCGTTCTGGTGGCCGTGGCCGGCGCCCTGGGCTGGCGGCCCCGGGGGATGACGCTGCGTAGGGTCCCATCTGGTTGAGGCATTGGTACCATGGCGGGCTTCTCGCTGGCGGCGATTGACGAGATCTTGGGCCGGCTTCTGTCTGGCCCTGGCGAGGCGTCGATCTGGCTTGGCCGGGACTACTCGATAGCGGACTTGCGGCGCGGCCTGGAGGCGCTGCGGACTGGCGTGGAAGAGCTTGAGGGCAAGGCCATCGACTTGGAGCACTCGGCCTGCTCCTCGCCGTGGTGAGCCTGCGCGGCGACCCAGAAAAGGGTGGGGGTTAAGTGGGTGCGCCTGCGCGAGGCGTCTGAGACTGCCGAGCACGTCCGAGAGCACCGGATCCGGGTGCGGGAGAAGCTGACGCCTGGGCGGCTGCTGGAGCGGTGGATAATGTTCGAGGACGCCTACTGGATGAGGAAGGTGCTCCGCAAGCCGCACCGCAGTTGGAAGCGCCATCGCCGTCGGCAGTTTAGGGACGCAACCACCTCTTTCCGGGCCGGGTAGCGTTCCTAGGTACTTTCCGCTGCAAAATGCACGCCACGCCCCCGTTTGTGGGGTGACAAGAACCGTGCCAGCCAAAAATCGCCCTTCCGGCCAGGCGAGGGGTGGTGTTGCAAAAATACACACCCCACCCTCTGTACGGGGCTGCGCGTACGGGATTTGTACGCGCGTGTACGCGCTGTTTGTACGCCTGTACGCTTGACCATGTACGCGCCTCCGCGTACGGTACGCGATCACACGTACATGGAGGGTTGTTGTGCGTAAGGTTCTGGGGTTCGTTTTTGACGGCGCCAGCTTTCTGGCCTTCTCTGGCGCTTGGTTCCTTGTCGCTTCGTGGCTGGCTGGCGTGAGCGATGATCTGCTCGTGGCGTGGCTTTTGTGCGGGACGGGTCTGGTCCTTTGGCTCATGGGCGCCGCGCTGCTGAAGGAGGGGTGGCGATGAGCGACGACGAGTTCGACTTCCGCGCGTGGCGCGAGCGGCTCGGCCTGACGCAGGCCGAGGTCGCGGAGGAGTTTGATGTGTCGGTGTCGTGGGTGCAGTCCGTCGAGCTTGGCCGCCGGTCTGCCCCCGGCCGGCTGCTGGAGTACGCCTGCATATACATTGACCGGGCTCTCGAAAAGCCCGACCCGGCGCTTGGCCTGCTCACCAAGGCCGAGATCACGGACCGGCTCGACGGCATCGCCCGTCAGGTCGACGCGCTTGGCGTGCTGGTGCGGCGGCTGCCGCCAGCGGTGGACACCTTGAAGGCTGGTCAGCGGAAGCTTCTGGAGGCGGCCGGCCTGCCGGTGCCGCGCGAGGGGGCGCCGGCGGTGATCCCCGGCATGGAGGCGGCCCAGCGCCCGCGGAACGTGATGCCGGCGCCACCGACGGCGGAGGAGCTAGATCGGATGGAGGCCCACGCGAGGCGCGTCCGCGAGATGCAGGAGGCCGAGGCGGCCAGGGAAGCGGAGGAGGGGGAGTGACTGGCATAGAGGTTTTTGGCTTCGTCAATCTTGTGCTCGCCGTTGCGTTCGTGGGCGCGGTTGGCCTGTCTGTTATTGGCTCCATCCTGCACCCCAAGGGCAAGCCCGAGGAGGAGGAGGGGGCGTGACGCCGAAGGAGCGGGAGATACTGGAGCAGTGGAACGCGTCCAGGGCGGCGCTCAACCCGCGCACCGGGCGCCCGACGAGCCCGACAGGCTTCCGATCCGCGTGGCGGCGGCTCTGGAAGGCGCTTGCCGACCTGGGTCATGCTTGGCCTGACGTGCACGTCGAGGGTGTGCGCGAGCTTGGCGTGCCCGACCCGGCGGCGAAGATCGTCGGGAAGGGCATTGTGGCGATGGAGATCGGCGCCGTCGTGGCGCTGGTCGCGTGGCCGATTTTGGTCGCGCTGTAGGGGGACGTGATGACGGAAGAAGAGAGGAAGCTGATCGAGGTGCTGCGCAACCAGCCGGTGGGCGCGGCGGAGAACGCCGAGGCGGTCGCCAAGGCGTTGGTGGCGTGGATCGAGAGCGTCGAGGAGCGGCTCGGCGAGCTGAAGGGACTGGACGGCTCGGCGATGGGCTTGCGGCACTAGCGCCGGCAAGCCCCCGTAGGCCAATAGCAAGGTCACCTGCTTTGTGTTCAGGAGGTGCGGGTTCGATTCCTGCCGGGGGCACCACTTTCCGCTTGACGCAGGCGCCTCTGCGTCTGACACTGCAACGTCGTAACAGAAAGGGGCTCACATGAGCGAAGACAAGGAAGCGCAGAAGGTGGCGGCTGAGGGCTGGCTGAAGGCTGCGGAGGAGCGGTGTCGCGAGCTTTCCGCCAAGATCGCCGACGCTCGCAAGCTCAATGTCGAGCTGAAGGAGGCTCGCAAGGAGCGGACCCGGTGCCGCCGCGCGCTGGCCGCGCTCACGCCGCCCGAGTCGGTGGCCGAGCCCGTCTCGGCCGAGTAGGGCGATGCACGAGGAGATCGTCAGGCTCTGCCGGTTCGTCCCGACGATCCGCACGCGCCGGTTCGAGACGCGCGAGGAAGCGATAGCCGCCGCAGAGCGCATGGCGGCGTCTCGCCGCAAGGCCGGCTACGTGGACGCGACGTGATGGCAAGGCGCGGCTGGGGCTTTGGTGCGCCGGATCTGCCGAGCCGTAGGCGGAAGAAGGAGTTGAGCAACCGCGCTCGCGACGACGCCATGCGTGTCCAGGCGCCGCTGGACTGGGGCGAAGAGCGCCGCCTGCCGGCGGTGGATGTGGACGACTTTTTCGACAAACCGGAGGACGACGACTGACAGAGGTGCGAGCCGGGGGCGCCCGGCGGGTTGATGGATGTTTCCTCCAAGACTTGGGCCGCGCCGGTCGCGGCCCGCTTTTCTCGATAGGGGGCGTGATGCCTCGCCGTTGTAGGAACTGCCGCCACTTCCGAGGCGAGTACCAGCGATGCGAGTGCCCGGATTGGGAGACGTCGACGCGGGCACTGCGGACGAGCGACGACGGCCAGTGGTGCGGCGAGCATGAGGAGGCAACGGATGTTCCGGTGCACGAAAAATAGTCCCTGGTATCCATGGGGCCGACGCCGGTCCTCCACGTTGACGCGGAAGAGATCGGCGCTGGCGCGGCTGCTTGGCGTCGGGCGCCCGGCCTTGCTCGACCGAGTGACGCTGGAGGAGGTGGTGGGATGACCTACACGATCAAGCTAAACCCCAGCGAAGCGGTCCAGGTCTCCATCTGGCGCCGGGGGAATGATGTCAATATTGACATTGGCGAGGCGGTTCCGGTGGACATCCCGCCGGTCGATCCGCCGCCGAGCGACGAGAAGCAGCGCATGGAGGCGCTGCTGCAAGAGATGGCGGCGCTTCTGGAGAAGCTGCGGAGCGGCAAATGACGGTCAGGGAGCGGCTCGCGACCTCCGGCATCGCCTACAAAGACCCTCTCCTGGACGCCATCGACGCCGAGATTGCGGAGACGAACGCGCGTGTCGAGGCCCTTGAGGCCCGCGCGCGCGGCGTCAGGAACATCGGCCCGGGCTGGGTCAGCAAGGTGCGCGCCGCCGAGATCGTCGGGCGCAGCAAGGCGAGCGTCCTGCGCTACGTGGAGAGCGGCCTGATCCCGGAGAAGGACCCGGAGACCGGCGAGACGGTGTGGCAGATCGTGCGCGGTCGGCGCCTCTACAGCGAGGCGTGGCTGCGCCGGCACCACGGCCTGCGGAGGGGCGGGTGAGCATCGTCTGCAAGCTCTGCGGCAAGCCGATCACGGCGACCCGCCGGGAAATCCTGGCCGGCACGGCGAAGAAGTCGTGGTTGGGCCCGCACGAGACGCGGGACCGGGTGCACACGGCCTGCGGCGAGGCGTGGATCGCCGAGCAGCAGGCGAAGGGCGTCACATGTGGCATCAGAAGGAGGGGGCGTTGAAGTATCACAAGATCGAGACCGTGTTCGAGCGGGACGAGAAATTCAAGGTCATCCCCTGGCGCTACCGCGACCGCCGCGTCGAGGCGCTGGCCAACTTGGAGTGGGCCTGGACGGAGAAGCTGGATGGGACAAACATCCGCATTTCATGGGACGGGCAGGGGGTTAAGTTTGCCGGCAAGACCGACGACGCCATGATCCACCCGCAGCTTCTCGGGCACCTCCAGGCGCGCTACTCCAACGAGGTCATGAGCGGCTTGTTCGGGGACGCCCCAGGCACCCTCTACGGCGAGGGCGTCGGCGCCAAGATCCAGCGCGGCGGCGACTACTGCGACGGCCACTCCTTCGTCCTGTTCGACGTGTGGCGCGGCGTTTGGCTGGAGCGCGACGCGGTTAACGATGTCGCGGTCTCCCTCGGCATCCCCTCGGCGCCGGTCGTGCTGCGCGGCAGCATCGAGAGCGCGGTGGCGTACGTCAGGGGGAACCCGCAGTCCGCCATCTCCGTGCGCCCGAGGCCGATGGAGGGGCTGGTCGGCAGGCCGCCGGTCGAGCTCCAGGATAAGCAGGGGCGCCGCATTATCGTCAAGATCAAGGCGAGGGACTTCGCGTGACCGACATCTTCACCGAGTTCGGCAAGATCGTTCAGGAAACGAAGACCGTCACGGTCTTCGCGGCAGACGGAAAGGAGTTCCTGTCCGAAGCCGAGGCCAGGAAGCATCTGCGGAAGCAGGCGCTGCGGGACACGCGCGAGTTCGCGCGCTACATCGTCGGCGCTGACGAGATCCCGGAGGCGCTGATGCAGCAGATCCTCAACGTCGCCCAGGCCATCCAGGCGCAGGGCGTCAACTGGGCCGCGCAGGCGGCGAACCTGCCGCAGAAGGAGAAATGAGGATGACCACCTACAGGCACGGCGACTGGACGTTCGCGCCGGTCGACGATGAGATCGCGACCCCGCTGCCGCAGGCCGAGCAGTTCACCTTCGGCGAAGGCGAGGCGACCGGCCACCACCACGTCGCGGTGGCCGAGAGGGCCGGAGACATGCTTTGGGAGAAGCGGGGCGACGAGTTCGTCGCCAAGGTGCTGGCGACGATCTCGCTGAGGCACCCGGAGCACTCCCTGAAGGGCGACCTCGTCGTCCCGCCGGGGACCTACCGCGTCTACCGGCGCCGGGAGAAAGACTGGTTCTCCATGGCCACTCGGCGGGTGATCGACTGATGGGCAAGATCGTTCGCACGCCGACGCGCGCCGAAGGAGGCGTCACGCCAGAAGAACTTGAGCGCATGGAGGCGATCTCGCGCAAGTGGATCGCCAATGCGTTCCGCACGGACAGGGCAGACCCGGCGGAGGTTGGCCGATGCATCACGGCCCTATATGCCGCGGCCGATCTGCCGGCACCGCGCGTGGTCCTGGCCCCCGGGCCGCTCTCCGCGCGGCTGGCGGCAGGTCTCGCTTGCGCCGTTTGGCACTTGAGGGGCACCCGCGTCGCCACCCGCGTCGCCACCCGCGTCGCCACCCGCGACGCCACCGACGTCGCCACCGACGTCGCCACCTACGTCGCCACCGACGACGCCACCCGCGCCGCCACCCGCGTCGCCACCGACGTCGCCACCGACGTCGCCACCTACGTCGCCACCCGCGTCGCCACCCGCGTCGCCACCCGCGACGCCACCGACGTCGCAACCTACGTCGCCACCGACGTCGCCACCTACGTCGCCACCGACGACGCCACCCGCGACGCCACCCGCGACGCCACCGACGTCGCCACCGACGTCGCCACCTACGTCGCCACC
>ERZ761595.32-NODE-32-length-45959-cov-635.569428_pt1 | contig 45959 bp, 55 predicted proteins | sample MGYA00511035_ERZ761595 | MGnify/ENA primary metagenome ERZ761595 (study PRJEB28899, sample SAMN03785553) | bioreactor sludge metagenome | biome: EBPR Sludge; feature: EBPR Bioreactor; material: 0.22µm filtered reactor supernatant | place: Saint Lucia: Queensland...
ACCCGAGTTGTAGTCACCCGAGTTGTAGTCACCCGAGTTGTAGTCACCCGAGTTGCGGTCACCCGAGTTGTAGTAACCCGAGTTGCGGTCACCCGAGTTGTAGTCACCCGAGTTGTAGTCACCCGAGTTGTAGTAACCCGAGTTGTAGTAACCCGAGTTGCGGTCACCCGAGTTGTAGTCACCCGAGTTGTAGTCACCCGAGTTGTAGTAACCCGAGTTGCGGTCACCCGAGTTCATAAGATTAGATCTGTTCCAAGTAATGTCATTAACTACCTTCATATTACTGACACAGACCTTGTTATTTTCTTCTTCGGCTTTACCGCTTCCGATAACCTCAGCAATAAAAAAAGGATTATTGTAAAACTCTAAAATGCTAGTTGCCTTGCGACAGAAGTGCATACCACGATTACAGATGCTAATATCGCTCTCATTATAGTCCTGACCTACAACATACTTCTTGTCTCTACACTTCCAGCCATCGTCAAAAGCCTTATAACCCTTTATCTCTAGAGCGGTAAAAGATAATCTGCTAGCAATCAAAACAGACTTTAAAACTTCAATAAAATCGTCTTCACTCAGATCACCAATGCCAGTCCCCAGCCCAGTAAAAGCGATGTTGAGATGACGATTACCGAAGATGTTCATTAGAGCGGTTTTGACAATCTCTTTACCGGTTTGGATTTTGTCATCTACCGTTAGAACGAAGTAAAGATGTTCGCTTTTCGTCCAAGCGACAGGTTTTTTACACTCCTCTGGGAAGTTATTCTTAATGAGGGCGTCCAGTCCACCTCCCATAGTGAATTGAGGATTGGAGGCAGTAGCGATTAGACAGCCGTTATCCTTAGCGACCTGAAAAATATCGCCCTCAATAACCTTAATTGGTTCGCCCCAGAAGTCAGCTGGCATCACCGCCTTGACTTTCTCCACTAGTGATTTGTTTTGGTCACAGAATATTAACATATAGTTTATTTAATCTCTTTAATTGATGAGCCTAAACACTCATCACATATCCCACTCGTGTTAGTGGTCTCGTGGGAGCAGGAGTATGTCTGTCCGTCTGGCGTTTCTTTGAACATAATTTTTATTTATTAGACTTTTTGCCGACACCAGCAAAAAGGTGTCTTAGTTAACCATTGTTAACACGATTACATTTTACTTAACTATTGTTAATGGACAAACAGCCAGAATTGCACTGGCTCTAGGACTATCGTTCGCCTTGGCTGTTATCAGCCAGAGCCATCGCCATAGCCATAGCCATAGCCATAGCCAGAGCCAGAGCCATCGCCATAGCCATAGCCATAGCCAGAGCCAGAGCCATCGCCAGAGCCATAGCCATAGCCATAGCCAGAGCCAGAGCCATAGCCATCGCCAGAGCCAGAGCCAGAGTTAATTATTTTTGCCATACAGTTACGCTTTCAATAGATTTTTTAGCTTTATCAGTAACATCTAAAATTTCAATTACTTGTAGTAATTCCACTGTTACGGGAGCTGGGAATTTGCAATTATCTGGGTCTGAAGTTCCATCTACCGCTAATTGTGAAAGTGAAGCCGCTCCTGACCAATACCACAAACGGCGAGCGTTAGTCATTTTGACCTCTTGTCCGTTACGACTCACTACATTACCAGCGAATACGCCAGCGGAGTAAGTTCGGACTATCTTATATGTTTCGTCCATATTTTTGTCTTTAGTTAATAAATTTCTCTTAAAAGGTCTGAGGCTCTGTAACCTTTCACCTCAGACAAGTGGCATAGAAAGTCTGCCGGTTAGTAAGCAGTTGGTTACGCCACGGGGGATTAACTGTTTATAGCTAGTAAATAAGCTAATTGCTCCCTATGGACGACTCGCTGGAAGCAATCCTGTCCATTGATCACTAGCCACACCAGATAATAGCTATTGCCTAAGTATTTATGTTTCATATTTTTAATTAATTAAAATCTTCTTCTCGGCTGACTGGATTTTTCTCTAGATAATGAGCGTGAGCCCAAGAAACGATAGGTTTTTTAAAGTCAGAATTGCCTATCTCCTCTATGGTATCTAAGAGGTCAGGAATTTCATCTTCTATGAATTGTGGATGAATCATTACGGCATAGACATTATTGATGTTTTCCGTCTTATCTACAATTAAATGCCGGTAAGTGAAGTTCTTTATGCCTTGCCTCTGCAAGATGATGGTTTGTAAGGCAAACTGTAGGAAGTAACCCATGTCCTGACACTTGTAACGCCACTTTTGACCATTGAAAATGGGTAAACCTGTAGTTGTTTTAAGATCACAGAGGTCAGCGCTATCATTAGTAATCTTGGCGAAGTCTGGTAGGGCGGCGAGGCCATGAAATGAGCCGTTCTTAAACTCTTTTTCGCATTGCAGTAAGACTTGTCTTGGATAGGTATTGAGGTGTTGATAGGCTTCTGTGGACTCTACAGCGATAGCTAGAGCCATAATTTGCTGATACTCGGCTTCTTTAACTACAATCTTGCCTTGAGCCTCTAAATCAGCTTTCATTTGACGATTTTCCTTGCTTCTGAAATCACCGTCAAAGATGTGATAGTTATTCTTATTAGCTATCTGAGCCAAAATATCATCGGTAGCTGAGCCTATGCGGTAACAGTCCTTATTCTTATCTTTTATCTCGCCTAAAATATGTTTGCGGTAGAAGTAGTTAGGTGAGAGGCGGAAGTCAGAAATTAGACTTCTTGTTAGATAGCCATTGTTTGGCTTGAAATAGTCCTCCTGTTTTAGCATATAATTATTTTTACCATTCATTAATAAATTCGCAATCTTCTAATCCGAAAGATTTGTTCTTTGCTTTTACACAAGTAGTTTCATCAGTCCCTAAAAAGTATTCACGACCGGTGCTTGGGCAGATACAATTATAGAACTTTAATGGCTCGTCCATATTCTGCACAGTGAAAGAGATTACTTTCATTGGATTGCCTTTGGTGTCAATCTGTTCGTCTAAGACTTTAAAATCTTTAAGAGATTTCATCTTCGCCTTGTCCATATATTGATATGCAATACGGCGGTGTTCTACATTATCGATAGCAAATATCTCGTCTGGTGTCATTCGGTCATTAGCAATCTTATCCCACCATTCCTTGTCAAAAGTTACGCCGTCAATAGAGTAAATTTCAGTTCCGTCTTGAAAAGTAAGAGCTGGAGTTGTGAGAGAGTGCAGTTGTTTTCTGTCGTTCTGCAAGACGCTAGTAGGTCTAACCATTACGAAAGCGACTTTTTCAAAAAAGAAGACATAGAAAGCACCTGACCTTAGATAACCAACATACTTATCAGCCTTATCTTCTTGGTAGATATTAATCTTCTTCCAGTATTCATACCAAGCACCAAATTCTGCATCTCCTGACAAACAGCACCAAGATTGCGAATCCCAGACCGAATCCCAGACCGAATCCCAGACCGAAGCCCTGACCGAATCCCCGACCGAATCCCTGACCGAATCCCCGACCGAAGCCCTGACCGAAGCCCTGACCGAATCCCTGACCGAAGCCCCGACCGAAGCCCCGACCGAAGCCCTGACCGAATCCCCGACCGAAGCCCTGACCGAATCCCAAACCGAAGCCCAGACCGAATCCCCGACCGAAGCCCAGACCGAATCCCCGACCGAAGCCCTGACCGAATCCCCGACCGAAGCCCTGACCGAATCTAAAAACTTCTTAGAAAAATCTTTTGGACCATAGACGAACTCTACTCTTGGTTCTTTTAAGTTAGAAGTGTAGTAAAGCCATTTAACTGATTGCTCACATTCTTCCTTATCAAATTTCTTCTCGTGGAGAGCAATGTTAATCCATTCGTCTCTAACTTCTGCCTGTAATTTGATTTGTTTAGGAGTTAATTTTTCTAGCATAGATTTAAAATAAATTATTCTTAGTCAATGACTGGAGTAAGCTCGCTATTCACGAACTCTTGCTGCCTGCGTAGTTCATAAATACCATCTGGTAATTTAGCATCTCCAATTTTAGGACTGTGCTCAGGGTGGAAGAGGTTAGTGTCTTTAGCCACGAAATAACCGAAGATGTAATCACCATCTTGCTTCAGATAAAGTTTTCCATTGTCAAAAGTGTGAGAGTTACCGTGTGAACCTGTAGCAAAGACTTTGGATTTGGTCTCCTTTAATCCTTTTGGTAATTTTTCAATTTGGCAAAATAGGATTTCACCATGTCTAAATACCTTAGTTTTGTTTGTCATATATTTATGTTTAATTATTTAACCCTTATTAACCCCTCATACGTCTTCTTCACAAAGTCCGTCTCCTTAAACAGATAATGACTCTCTACACGCCCATTATGACTGCCTAGGAGGTCAATGAGTGCTTGCTCGGCAGCCTCTAAGCTATCTGCTTCAATGATACGCGTCCAAGGCATCATGATAGCGTGTTTGGGGATGTAGTAGAATTTCATATTATTTATTTAATATTCATATCAGCCAGTATTATCGGCTGTTGAAATATGTTAACACCAAAATAAGCGGCTTTAAATGTTGGTTGATTTCCAGTTTTACCTGTTAAATTATTGTAAAACCTCATTCTTCTACTAGGAATTAGGAGTTGAAACTCTCTCTCTCTCTCTCTCTCATGGTTACATTGATCACTGAGTCAGACAAAATATTTAATGGTAGTAATAAAGCAAATGGTTTTTTTAAATCTAATGCCCTCTCCCAATAAACTCTCTTATTTTTATATGGTGGGTTACTTATCATCACATCCCAATTTTTTGGCTCATAGTTTAAAAAATCTTGGTCATTATCTAAGTGAGAATATGTGATCTTAAATCCATTCTTTGTTAAGACTTTTACAAATTGGCTATCTTCTGTGTCAAAAGGAAGCCAGATAATCTTATTTTTTAAGTGCTGGATATGTGGCAATAAAACCTCTACACCATATTGAGGCGTGTATTGCTCATCACCACCACCTTGCTGATAATAAACTTGATTACTATTAATTATTTCAGACATATCAAATCATAAGCAGTGGTGCTTATTGTTAGTTTATTAATTGTGACTAGAATGTGGGCTCAAGCTTCTATAATGTTCTACTTGAGAGATTGGAATGTAAGTAGCGTCTGTAGACACGCCCCATTATTATCTATTTCCCACGTTCCAGTCACCGAGCTTATCAGGAATGCCTTTGACAAGCTCGGTATTGTGGATAAGTTTAATTAAACGGGATATCTTCAACCTTCACATCACTAGCACCTTGATTGAATTCTTCCAACATCGGGTCAATGAAACTAGCATCCTTACCCCAGATGCAAGGCATCAGTGACTTAGCTGCACGCAAACCTTTCTTAGCTGCTGGGACATCTTTCTGATAAGACAGACCAATTCTGTGACCAATTTCTGCTTTGTTGAGGCGTGACCAGACAAACTCCTTGTTAGTGCTGACACCTAAGTTCATTTCCTTTTCGCTGACCTTAGCGCCATTAATGACTGCTTCGACATTGGTTAATTGATAGACATACTGATCGGGAAATTCACCGGTGCCATTCTTTATATAAGGCTTGGTGGTCAAAGTGCCTTTGATGTAGTCACCAATCTTGTCAAATTTCATCCAAGATGAGTTAGGTACATTCTCGTCGCTGAAATCTTCGTTGGTCTTTTTTGTGTCTGCCATATATTTATTATTAAATGAATAATTCTAATTTAGTTCGTCGTTCTTGTTCTGCTAATAAGGTGCTGACATCATAACCCTGCTCTTTGTACTTAGCAATTATATTGCCTAAATACTTAGAGTTTAATTCGGTCAGTGGCAAAGTCCTGTTGCGACTAGTATGTATTCCCTTTTGCCAGTTGGATTCTGCCTCTTGTTGTTTATCTTCCATACTATTCCTTAGGTTTAAACTGATTGTCCAATGCCTCGTTCACAGCTTCATTAAGTGCTTCGTAGCAGACTTTATAATCATCACTCTCAGCTAGTTCCGCACTCATAGTCAGTGTGACCTTATTGTATTTGGTCCGGTAGCCGCTAGACAGGCCGGCGGTTCGGGATTTGGTCAGTTCTATTTTGTTGATGTGCATACTACTTCAGGCCAATAATAGGTGTATTCTCACCGAGCATAGTGCTTGGTAGGCTTCCATTCCATTTCTCTACCCACTTCAACTTAACATAATCAGCTCCGCCTTGTGAGGTAACAGCTTGAGCTTGAATTTTAATAGCTTCTGCTTCGGCTTGGGCTTGGGCAACACGCTGTTCGGCTTCAAACTTAACTTGAGCTAACTTATTCTTAGCAGCGAGAGCATCTTGTTCGGCAGTTACTTTCGCTTCAATAGACTTGTTAAATGACTCTGAGAATTGGAAGTTAGTGATGGACACATTCTCCATAACAATATACTTGCCTTCCATTCTTTGCTTGAGAGAGTTTAGGATTTCCTCCTTAACAACTTCACGCTTGGTAATCAACTCGTCAGCAGTAAATTTAGCAGTAGCAGCCTTGATGCTTTCTTGCACGGCTGGGGCAATCAACACTTCGGAATAGTCTTTGCCAATCTCCTTGTATAGCTGAGCAACTTTGTCTTGGTCTAATTTGTAATTGATAGCTACTTTAGTGGATACATTCTGCAAATCTTTAGAGGCGGCTGCTGACTCAATTTCCTCTTTCTGAGTTCTGATGTCCATATCATAGACACTGGAAAACGGATTAATGATGTGCCAACCCTCAGACAAAGTTTCATTCTGTATCTGACCAAACTTGATAACAACTCCTCTGTGAGCTGGAGCGACTGATGTTACTGGCCAAATAAACAAGGCCAGAATAAACATCACGACTAGAGTTACGACAGCGATTACACCTTTGTTTTCCATATAATTATTTTTTATTCTTTTTATTAGGTTTATTAAACAATGTCTCGCCTACAAATAGTATGGCCATTACCAGCACAACTAGGAATAGGAACTTGAAAAATAGTAGGTTCATATTTAACTTTAGTTTTTAATGAAATTCCACCGATAAGGAGGAGTGATTGTTGTCCCATCCTTGATGTTTCTTAGTCACTCCCCTTATCAGCAGAAATATCGATATTATTTTTCCCAAAACTTTGGGAGATCTAGCCACTCTGTGCAAGCCAGAGCGTTGCCATCACCGTACCGATCCTTGGTACCGGTCCAAATCTTTATGATTGTCTGCAGACCGACCTCAGGATTAGTAACATCTTTGATGGCTGTAATCATGGAGTAACTGACATCGGTCATATCTGAAAATTCCTTGAGAGTGATATTTTTATCACGGCAGAAATCTGCAATAGTGCTTAACTTTTTTTCTGGCATATAAAATTAGTTTTGCTTTATTAATTACTATCTAATAATATACTTTATTTTGGTTACTGTCAAATGTATATAAATAATTGTATTAGCCCATATTGCTTAGGTTTCTGAGCGCTGTCGGTAGATCGCAATCGTAAATCTTCATATAGAGGTCTAAGTTATCCCCATGTTGACCGCTGCCATAATCTGTCCAACGATTTGTAGTTTTGTTCCAGTGCAAGGAATTGGACGGAGAACGCTCATTTCTAAAGGGATTTACAATGAAAAACCCGGAAGGAGCGATGTCAGCGATTAGGTTACAAGGAACTTTCTTAATACGTTCTAAGTCGTATTCTATACGCTGTGGATAACTTTTGCCAGAACGTTCAGTTTTTAACTGATCTAACTTAATGCGGATATTCTTATTTACTTTGTCTAATTCTTTCTGTGCTATATTGTGTTGCCACTGACTGTGCCAGTTAGGGTGGCGCATAAGCAGTGATTTAGTGTCTGCTTCACGTGTTTCAAGTATCTTTTTGAGATGATGTAGGTAGCGTAAGTTGATGCGTATAGACTCAATCTTAGATAGTCCATAATCGGCAAGGTCACTGTGGATAACTCTTGGCTGGACGATATTTCCCTTTTTAATGTCAAGTTCTAAAAGACGCATAGCAAATGAGTCTGAATCATTATAATGATACATCTTCTTGAATTCGCCTTTACTGTCTTGAATGATTGTTATATCCATATTATTTGTTACTTTGTCTAATTCCTCACCCTTGCGAATCTTGTGAGCGATGTGCGTCCACACTTCGATTTGAGTAAGAATATCATTTGCATTTATAAAGTCTTTTAATTTTTCAAACATATTATTATTTCCGTATTATTATTTATTTAAAAAAGCTTCAATTTGTTTATCAACATGCTCTTCTTCGGTTATAGGTGGATTGATGAGACGGAGAGGATAAAAGCTAAGTCGTTCATAGCTTTTAGTGTCATTATTATAGTAAGCCTTGCGACCAGTAGAAGCTAAACCAAAAGTTTCTTTGACACGTTTAGCAAGTTCGGAGCTACGGAATTTTATACCACCATAATCTTGCACATTCTGACGATACCAAAAGCGAAAACCCTCATAAATATCTTTTAGAGTTATTTCTCCAGAGCTATCTATCTCATAAGTGGTTTCCAGATATTCACGACAAGAGTCTGACTCACGGCGGAAAACCTCCATAGAAGCCTCAGAACTGGCCGATGCTACAAACTCGTATTTACTATTTTTAAGATCAATAAGACCACCAATAAAAAGATTGAGAATAGCTGACTTTTCTGCCATTATCTTTTTATTTAAATCTGTGTCCATGACATAGATATTTTTTAGTTCTGGATTTTTGATTTTCGCATATTCTGATGGGCGCTTATACTGATTGGTAAATTCTATTATAACAATACGTCTATAAGTTCCGTCAGAAGTATCAGTGAAAGTCGGCAGACCATTACAAGCTACGATGATTTTGAGCTTAGGGCGGAAGTTGACAGGCTCTTTAAATTTGCGAGAAATACTAATAACATCTCCCGACACAATCTTTTTAATCTCTTCAGACTCAATGTGCCCCTTTTTAGTCTCGGCACATTGGTTGAAGCGAGAATTAAGCAAACAAATTTTGTCAAAAGTCCCTGACGCTAACTGTTCCAAAGTCAGAGATGTTACTTGATTTTTCTCATCCATCGACTGATGGAAAAACATAGAAAAAGTATTAATTAATGTTGACTTTCCCGAACCGCCATTGCCATTAAATAAAAACATGGCCTCAGCAGCGTTAGAGGTGTCTAATAAATAACCACCTAAACGAATGATGTTGGCAATAGTGTCTTGCTCGCCATTAAAAGTATGGTTAAGGAAAGCCACGAAGTTTGGTGCGCTGGTAGCGTTAGGATCATAATCAACATTGATGGCGCTATCGAAGTAATATGTTGGTGAGTGAGGGATAAACTCCTTAGTATGAATGTTTAGTATGCCATTATTAAGACACATTAAATTAGGATAGTCATTCATCTTCTCAATGCGTGCCACACCAGGATAAACAATCAGCGCCCGTAACACCATGTTGACATTCTTGAAAGCGTTGGTAATACCGTATTCAATGCAAAAATTAAGATACATGCGGTCAAGGTCTTTGTCGGAGATAAAATCGTAGCACTTACCATTATAGATGTAGAGTGCATCGTTGCACGACACCATCGTCGCATTGTCTTGCAAGAGATACATCGCCATCACGACAGGGTCTTTGCAATTCTTACGAATAGACTCAATGCGATCTTCGTCTTTTAGATTGTCTTTCATCTCTGACATGGGTAGAGATTTAGATTATTATTTGTTCTGTGTGCAAATTTCACAATAGGCACTGTGTTTGCGGCGCATATTATAGCACGCTTCGTTCTTACAGAGTCCGAGATAAGTTCGTGATTTGACTTTCAGTGCCTCGTCTATTTTGTTTTTAGCGGCGGTGTATTCACGCTCTTCGTCACCGATAGCTATTGATTGTTTTTTCATATTGTTAGCGGATTGGACCGTTGTTCGGTCTAATAAATAATGGTGCTTAGCTTCAGGGAGAGTAACTTGTGAGAAACTTCCCTGGAGCTAAGCACCATTATCACAAGTTAGTTATGTGATGACAGAGTAACACTTTTTTAGATGACGGACAAGACTGGAAGATGTTGATGTTTTTGCTGATTATTATTTTACGACGCATGTTATCAACAACTAGTCATCGGATATGTTTTTACTTAGCAAGGACAATTAGATTTCAAATTTCCGAATATTGGATTTAGATTTCAAACGGGAATTTGATAATGTCTTTTGGAAAAGATACAATTTTTGCCGTGTTGGCGAGTATTTATTTTATGCGTGCAGTTGCACGCATAACAAAAAACCGCCCTGCTTTCTGCCCTCTTTTACCATGTCATTAATTACTTGCAGAATATACTTTTTAGCTTCGGCTTGATCTTTTTTTGTGGTTTTTAGGATTGTCATATTAATTAGTTAGATGATTATTAATTAGTGATTGACTTAATTTGTTCGTTTTGGATAAAGATGATTTGTCCTTTTGGATTGGCTAGTTCGACTTGCGTTGCAAGTGTGCTTTCAGCGATTATACGGATTATTTGTAGAGTTTTGCCGTTAGTGAGATTGACTGTCATATTTTTGGCGAGCAATGACTATTAGTGATTGCTGGCGGTTAGTTTAATATACAAATAATTGTATATTAAAAAATAGTAATAGTCAAGGGCTTATTGTTTTAGTATTTATTGCTAATATTGGCCTAAAATGCGTTGATGGTTGGATTGATCGTAAATTTTTAGAGATTTGCTTGTTAATAACTATTTTATTGTATATTTTTTTTTATAAAGTTGAGCTTAGGTAGCTCTTTTTTGTTTTCGTTCTTCTATGGGGCTTATATGGCTTTTTGTGAAATTGTTGTTTTTGTTTAGTATTAGCCAAAATAGTTGGAATGGGCATATATTATACTGATTTTTGTTTTTATTGCTTGTCAATAGCCAAAAAATTGGTAGTCAGAGCCTTGTCAGAGCCTTGTCAGTTTGCCTGTCAGTCAATAAATACGGGGGGTTTTGGTGTTTTTTGACATGATGACAAGCAATTTTTAAATTTATAATTGTATATATTTTGGGCAGGAGAAAAAAGAGAAAACAAAAAAAATTGTAAAGTAATTTTGGAAATTGCCTGTCTGCCTGTCAGCAATCACTGTTTTGACCAATAAAAATGGGCCTTGCCCACCAAATGACAGGACCCTGACAAGCAAAAAATAAAAAATTGGTTGTCATAAATTTTTTTTAAAAACGCCAATGAAAAGGGGTATAGGCGTTTTTTCGTGTTATAATATATGCCGTCTTTTGACAAAATGACAATTTCGTGTTTTAATAAACTAACATTTGACAAATTTGTCAAAAGTATAGTCTAATATGTATATTATAACACGAAATGCCAAAAAATTATTACCGCATTTGTCAAGTTTTTTAATCCGCCCCCTGATATTGTTTTTATGCTTGTCAATTATTGCTAATATTAAGCAATTAAGTGTTCGGTTTTTGTATGAGTCGTACAAGATATATTGTACGACTCATCTTTATTACATATTACAAAATCTTTTAATTAATTTGTAAATAGTATTTAATACAACACAATTATATCTATTTGTCAATTTTGGAGGGGTGGGGGTGGGCCCCAATCGTGATCGGTGATATACACATCCTAGCCTCCCCAGAGAACCTCAAAAATATTCCAGCTTTACAATACACTCTCTAAATTGTATAATATAAATCTATGGAAAACTTACCTCAAGACAACGCGATAGTAGTCAAAGAAAAACTAGATAAGGATATAGAGGTTTTAAAGGAAAAAAAGGCCCTTGCTGCGCTCGCACAAGGCAAGACCACTACTTATATCAAGGACAGAGTTTATAAGCACAGGAAGCTGTGGTGGGCTAATTGGGAGGCTATGATGAATAGTGAAGATGTCAGTGAAAGGAAGTTAGCATTGGTTGAATATAATAAACTACAGCTTCGTGTCTTGCCTACACAATTAGAAGGCACGAACGGCCAGTCAGTTGTCGTTAATATCGTCGGAATGGGCATAGAACAGCCAACACCAGACGATGACTACATTGAAGGCGAAATAACAAGTAAATAATTCACTATAATGGAAATATCTCTCCCAAAAAATTTCACGCCTCGGCCATACCAATCGGAACTCTTGGAATCGCAAAAAAGATTCAAGGTGGCAGTTTTTAATCGTCGTGGTGGTAAGACAAAGTCAGTTTTTAATCAGCAAATTTTGCGCACACAATTAAAGTATTCAAAATCTTTGGAACGTTGGCTAGCACCCAACGATCATCGTCTTACGGAAAAGGAAAGGAATGATGTTAATATTTATTATTATTTCTTACCGACTTATAGACAGGCTAAGAGCGTTATCTTTGATAAACTTGTTAAGGAACACGTGCCGATGGAATTGGTTGAGAAGATGAATGAGTCTGAGTTATCTATTTATTATAAGAATGGTAGCATTCAAAGATTCGCCGGTTGTGATGATATTGATAAGCATCGTGGTATCAACCCGATTGATGTGGTTTTTGATGAGTTTTCTGAGGAGAATCCGGAGATGTGGACAGCTGTTATTCAGCCGATTTTGCGTGAAAACAAAGGCACTGCTACTTTTATTTTTACGCCCAAAGGCCGTAATCATTCCTGGGAGATAATGGAGTATGGCAAACAAAATCCTAATCAGTGGTTTGTGAGTGTAAAAACTAATGATGATACGCATAGCTTCAGTCCCGCTGAACTTGAGGAAGCACGACGTAATACTCCTGAGGCTTTATTTCTTCAGGAGTATTTTTGTGATTTTACGGAAAATGCCGGTGCTTTCTTTAGGAATATCAAACAATGTCTTTATGAGGCTGATGATTACCAACATCCACGTCATTTCTACAATTTAGGAGTTGACCTTGCGAAGTATAACGACTACACAGTGCTAACACCATTTGACCTTGCGACTTTTCGTGCGAAGAAGCAGGAACGATTTAATCAGGTTGATTGGAATTTTCAGAAGATGTTGATTGAAGCGAAGGCGCGCAAGTATAATAATGCGCAACTAAAGATTGACCGGACAGGCGTTGGTGATCCGATTGTGGAAGATTTGGAGCGAATGGGTTTGAATATTGGTGATGATGGTGCTATAATATTTTCAACTACATCGCGTCGCGACCTGTTAAACAATCTCGCTATACTTTTGGAACAGAAGAAAATTAAAATTCCGAACGACCCAGAACTGATTTCTGAGCTTGAGGGTTTTCAATATGTTCTTACTAAGAAAGGTAGGATTGAAGTGCAGACACGTAAGAATTTGCATGATGACCGCGTGATGTCGCTTGCTTTGGCTGTTCATGGTATAACTACGCCGGTTAATAATGATGTTTATGATGAGGATGATTGGGCGAACAATGATACAACTACTAAATCATTTGACAGGTTTGCAATAATCTAATTATTAATTAGATGATCTAAAATATAAATTATGAAAACTCTACAGGAGGAATTAAAAGATAATCAAAAAAATCTTCAGCCGGAATTTCCTGATTATAGTGAGGAGGAACTTCTTTACCGTGCTTCTTTAATGAAAAAGCTGATTAATGCTCAGACGGATAGAAATACTGCTCACAAAGAAATTAATGATCAGAACTATCAGGAGTATTACGATTCTAATCTCAAGGCTGCCAATTCTTATATTCCGCCTAAGAAAAATCCGGAAGATACGCGTATTGTTACTGGTACGACTGAGGAAAAGGGTAATACATTGTTGTCAGCTATTTTAAATTATAATCTTGAACCGAACATCATAGCTTTTGATAAAGACCAGATGGAAGTTGATGAGTTGGGTCGTAATTTTGAAGACCTTGTTAAGAAGTCGCGTGAAATTGAAGACTATGATACTAAGCGCATGCTTATCTATAAGGAGCTTTTAGACCAAGGAACTTGTTTTGTCGAGGAATTATGGGTGGAAGAAACGCGCGTGCAAAAGAAATTGGCTGATATTGATTGGTATAATGGCGTGGATGTGAAAAAGATTAAGTGGACACCTAAAGATATTGCCGGCTTTTGTGGTTGTCAGACACGTCTGATGCGTGGTGATAAAGTTTTTCTCGGTAACATCAGAGAATTTGAAATTAAGAAACAGCCGTATCTCTATACTTTTGAGGTCATGTCTTATGCTGAGGCGGAAACTATTTATAAAAATTGGAGTCGTTGGAAGTTTGTGCCTAAGAAAGTTGTTAAAGTAGCTCCGACTGAAGACTCTACCTATCGTCACTGGACACTAGAGGAACAACAAGAGAATTATGTCGAGGTGATTAAATTTCAGGATAAGTGGGCGAACGAGTTTATGATTATGTTGAATGGCGTGATGATGTTGCCTGCCGGCTTTCCGCTGGAGGCTGTATCTCCGTCTGGTGAATACACCATTGCTAAAGGTGATATTTATCCTATTTCTAATTTCTTTGCCTACTCTAAGTCTATTCCAGCCAAGACTAAAGTTGATCAGGGTGTGCTTGATGAGATGTTGAAGTTGATTGTGCTTAAGACACAAAAGTCTTATATGCCACCGCTGGCTAATAACACTGGTCGCGTATTGTCGCGCAAGATATTTAATGCCGGAGAAATAACTAACCAAATTGATCCTAACAAAATCTCTCCTATCGGTGATAATAATGGCGTGTCACAGTCGGAGTTTGCAGCTTTTGAGTTTATTAAAAATATTGTTGATCAGAAGTCTGTCAGTCCAGCTTTTGCTGGAGATCAGACTAGCGGTCGTCAGACAGCGACAGAGATTTTGGAGTTGAAGAAGCAACAGATGATGAAATTAGGTCTGGTTATTTACGGTATTATTAACCTTGAAAAACAGTTGTCGTGGTTGCGTATCTATAATATTTTAACTAATTGGACTAAGAAGCAGGACGCTAAGGTTAATGAATTGACCGGTCAATTAGAAGATACTTTTAAAACTTTTATTGTTGACTCACAAATGGAAGATACGCGTATGGGTAAAAAGATTATTTCTTTTACTCCTGATGCCGCTGCTTATTCACCGGAACAAATCATGGAAGAAGAAGATCAGTTGTCGCAACAGATGCGTACGCCTGTGCGTAAAACCTACATGCACCCTGACGTAGCAAAGATGAAATATTTTTGGTACATCACTATTGCACCGACAGAGAAAGCCAGCTCTGATTTAGAGTTTATTCAATTCAAACAAACTATTCAGGACGCTATTACTTTATTCGGACCGCAGTCGGTGAACTTGCCATACCTACAAAAGAGATTTGGAGTTTTGTCTAAGCAAAATCCTGATAAGTTCTTTGTTAGCGGTGTGCAACCAATGCCAACTCCGGCCGCAATGGGTGGTGGTGATAATGGTGGTTTAGGTGCTCAATTAAATAGAGGGCTAGGCACGGCTGCTATGCCTCAATAATTTATGATAAACAAACAAACAATAGATAAGGCCATGTCGCTTTTGTCGTTTGATTCGGAGAAGTATCTTGATAACCTCTCGCAAAACGATAGACGTGATTTATTAGCGGCGTGTAGTGTCATTTACAACAATCAGTATTTCGGTAAGATTTGTGATCATGTTTATACGGAAGAAATATTAAATACTATTTCTAATTGTCATAGTGTTGAAGAATTGGCAGAGGGTCGCGGAAAGATGTTAGGTATTGCTGGTGTTATGGAGTTAATTAAAAATTATCATGTTCAATATTTGGACAGTTTGAAACGAGAAGAACAAATGTCTAAGGAAGATGAACAAGAGATAATTTAATTAATTAATAGTGTATAGTTAACAACTGTACACTCAAAATATGACATTTGAAGCATACAACGCCGATGGCGAAGTGATTGAAGGTGTTTTGCCACCAGAAGAAGTTAAAACAATCCAAGAACAACTGGCAGAAACAAAATCTAAATTGGAAAAGCTCGAGAACAAAGATTTTAATTTTCGCAAGCTGGAGCAAATGACTGAGGATGAGAAAGCAAAGCTAACAGCTACTGAACTTTCTCTTAAACAGCAACAAGAAAAGTTAGAGGCTGATCAGAAAGCTTTTACAGAAAGCTTTGCTAACGAGGTAAAGAATGATGTTCTTGATTCTTTGGTTGGCGAAGATACTGAATTGCGTAAAAAAGTTGAGCTTAATTTTAACCGTCTCAAAGATGCTGACAATGCTAAATCTCGTTCAGAGATTAGCAGGCTAATGCAAGAAGCCTACACCTTGTCTGTAGGAGGTCGCAGTGCTAATCCTATTAATGCTGCTTATAATCGTAGCGGTTCAGCTCCTACTCGTTCTAGTTCTAGTGATAAGTTGAGTTCTGATGCCATTGAGGTTGGTAAAAAGATGGGTCTGACTGAAGCTGATATGGGTATTAAATAATTAATGTATAAATAATATGAAAAAACCAGAACAGACATTGGTAATTGATACTGAAACTAGTACTGATCCAGCTACTTTTGTAACTGCCAATACTACGGAAACCGTTACTATCAAAAAATCACAATTAGATGAACTGATGGAGCGTTTAAAGCGTGTAGAATTTGCTGCGGAAAAGTCACGTTTAGCTAGATTTGATGAAAATAACAAGGGTGGCAAAGGTAAGGTTGTACGATTACGCACTATTGAAGGAAAAGTTGTCATTTCATGGGATGATATGACCGCTAATACTGTTGAAAAAAGTCCTAAAACTGGTGCTTGGGGCGAGGATCAGCGTATTCGTATTCATTTAGAGGATAAAACTTCTAAGGAAATGGATTTGGTTATTTTTAATCGTCATTTTGTGCATTTAGAGGCTGATGTTATCTCCGAAACTAAGTTACAAGGCACTAATGATATAATTTTCAAAGTTCGTACCGAAGATGGTCGTGAATACGAAATTAATAATAAATTTATCAACTAAAATTTATGTTTATTGGAGACAAAGAGATTAAAATGACTACCGAAAAAGATGAAAAGACTATTACTGTAGAATTTGCTGGTGATCCGGCTGTGACTATTAATAAGGAATTATTTGACCTTATTAAGTCAGAAGAAAAGGGTAATGGTAATGTGACTGATAATATCAATGCCTACTTTGCTAGAAAATTCTTGGCCGAGTTGGCTTATTATGGTCTTGAGCAGTATTTCGCTAACAGTACTGGTATCGCTATGGAGACATTGGCTCATAATTTGCGTGAAGAATTGTTTAGAAAGACTTTTAATTGTAGTGGCGGAGATGCAATAAACATCAATCTTTTATTAGGTGTTGACACTGTTACTGAAAAATAGTAATATAGTATTATAAAGACAACTTATACGAGGCTTCTCGCCGCGTTAAAATAGAGACATATTTCTTCGCAGAGCAGAAACTGCGTCATCAAACACGAATATTACACAATAGTCGTGTTTTTTGTTGTGTAATAGGGATTATAAACATTGTATTAATAAATAACTATATGGCTTTTAGAAAAGTCTCCGGCAAGACTAAAATGATGTACTTGCCTGTAGCAGCTTCTGTTGCTATTACCTCTGGCAACCTCGTTGCCTTCTCTAGTGGCACTTTGGTGCATGCTACTAACACTGTTGATAGCTTTTATATCATTGGTGTTGCTCGTAAGACTATCGCTTCTACTGACTCCGACTATGCTTCTGCTAAGTTAATTCCTGTAGAAGTCCCAGTTGAACAAAATGTCGTGTACCGCGCTCCTGTGGCTCAAGGTACCCTCGCAACTTCATCCGTTGGTTTGTACTTCGATCTTACCACTGCTGATGACGGTTCTGGCATCGACCAAAGTGCATCTTCTTTGGACATCGCCTTGTGTGTCAAATATCTTAGTGCAACCGAAGGTCACTTCGTACTAAATATCGGTGCTCTAGGTAAGGTCAAAGCTTAATAATTAATATTGCGCTCTAAAAGAGCACAATCCACAATATGGAACTAAATACTCTATCATTGTCCGACTTTACCAAGTTGGCCGAGGTTATCTGGGGCAAAGCTTACATGAGCGTGCCACAGGTCATGCGTAATTCTGGTTTGGTTAAGGAATATCCTATCAGCCAAAACTCTGGTAATACTCGCGAATTTAGCGAAATTGATACCGAAGAATACGCCAAAACTAAGGGCGAGGGCAACCAAGCCGAACGTGCTCGCGTGCAGCAAGGTTACTCAAAGGTGATGACCATGAAGCGCGTTGGTATGGATATTGGTATCACTTATGAAATGAAGACCCAGAACAAGTACCCAGAGGTCGTGGCTCGTCTTGAAGGCTCCGCTACTCAGGTTGCTAAGAGAATGGATTTAGATCTTTCTCACCGCATCACTTTCGCTGCTTCGACTTCTTATACCGACATGGATGGTAATACTGTTGACACTACTCTTGGTGATACTTTGGCTTTAGCTTCCACCGCTCACACTTTGCGCGGTTCTTCTGCCACTTATCGTAACATTCTTGCCAACAACCCAAAGCTTTCTAAGGGTGCTTTGGAAGGTATTGAACGTTTGGTGACTGAAGAAACCTTGAACCAGTTTGGCGAAAAGATGGTCATGGAATTTAACATTTTGTGGACCACTGATGAGCCAAACACTGTCAATACCGCTAAGGAATATTTGCAGTCTACTGCTGATATTACTGGCTCTAACGCCGGTGTCACTAACGTCTATGCTTCTAAGTACAAGCACGTTATCTTACCTCGTGTTGCTACTACTGCTGCCGGTGCTATTGATACTACTAAGCGTTATTACTGGGGTATTGCTTCCAGCGCTGCTTCTAACTTCTACCTCGGTATTTGGGAAGAGCCACGCATGAAGGCTTCTACTCCAGGTGGTAATGCTGAAGAGTTTAGTACTGATGACCAACTCTTTGGTAGCCGTGGTGGTTACGGCATCGTTATCGTTTCTGGTGCTTGGTTCAAAATCTCAAAAGGTGATGGGACGGCTTAATAAATAAGTAAATAATAAAACGAAAGGAGCAATCCCTTAATTGGTGATCTCGGTGGGCGGTGGCTTTTGTTTTAGATACCTATATGAACTTTAATCAAAATACTGGCTACGGCATGAGCGCTATGGCTGGCATCCCTTACACTAGTGGTAAGGTTATCATGTTAGCAGCTTCAACCGACCCTAACTACGATATCATAACTCAGTTATGGACTCCTGATGCTGACGGTTTTCAGCGCCTTTACTCTACTTGGGCTACCGCTATCGCTGCTTGTACTACTGGTCGCGGTGACGTAATCCTTGTTTCTCCAGGTTTCACTACTGCTCCAACTTTAGCTCAGTTAGCCTTGATGCATACAGGAAAAATCACTGCTCGTCCTGCCTATGGTCAGCAAGCTGATGGCTCATTTGTGACTTTGCGCGCTGCCGCAACTTTACCTGCTACTACTGCTACTCCTTACTTTACTGTCACCGGTAGAGTTAAGTTGCTAGACATCGTTGGTGAAGTTACAACTGTTGTGCAAACTCAAGCTAACAATACTAAGTTGATTGCTAATCCAACTGTCGGTGCTGACGTTGATTTGTGTGCTGTTAATGACATCACCGCTGACGCTGTCGGTACTATCTACACTGTTACTGGTACTTTGGCTAACGCTATGGTTGCCACTACTTCTGGTGCTGGCGTAGCTCAGGCCGCCCCGTTGATTGTTGCAGCTGGTACTATCGATCTAAGCTGTGCCGCAACTAATACTGGTGCAACTAAATGGCTAGTTCGCTGGATTCCTATCGACCCAGGTGCTCTCGTTATTGCTGCTTAGTAAGCATTTAGGACACCCTTATAGGGTGTCTTATAATGAGTATTAAATTGACTTTAAATTAAAATATTATGAGAAACAGAAAAGTTTATACAATCATGAGCGCTAAATCCACTACTGGTATCGGCAACATCATTGATGTTAAGGATTTCAGAAACGTGGTTGTCAGCGTAGCTACTGCTAGTAGCGCTAACTTCACTTTGAAATGTCAAGGTGCTATCGGTGACACTAACCCAACTTTTACTTCAGCTGCTTCGGCTACTAATGCCTGGGGGTACTTAGAACTTGCAACATTAGCTGATAGCTCAGCTCCTGTTCGTGGCGCAACTGGCGTTACCTCTGCCGGTACTGATATTTGTCAGCTCTACGAAGTCAATATTAACGGTGTTGATTGGCTGACTTTTAACATTACTGCTATTTCTGCTGGTACCATCACTGTTACCGTGACTTGTGTTGATAATGTCTAAATATGATTACTAGGACTGGACAAGTCTTATTGAGACAGAAATATGAGGCTGATACAGAAAGTATCAGATCAGAATATGAACGCGTTAAAAACGGCTTGGTCGATGCAATACAGAAGACTGCCGAAACTCAGGCTCTTAATACATCGTTGATTGGTGAAAATAGAAAGCTGATTGAAAGTAGTAATTTCTTAAAAAATGAAATAGCTGATCAGCAAGCTATTATTGAAACTAATAAAATTATAATAAACCAAATTGAAAGTGATTGTAGTAGGATTAGTGATAAAAAGGAATCGTTGAAGTCAGAAATAACTAAGATAGAATCTAATAGATATGAAAAATTGCAAGAAGAAGTGTCAGCACAAGAAACTTTGCAGAATACTCAATCTAAAGTTAGTCAAGCGCTGTCTTTCTTGGATAGAGTCAATGAAAAAATAGCACAAGCAAAGCTAGATTTGGAATCAATCACTAAGGATTGTGCGGTTAGACTGGCTAATGTTGAGGAGAAAGAAAAGGCACTATCAGAATTTGAAAAACAATTAAATCAGAAGGCTTTGGATAATCAAGGGGAAAGAAGTCTGTTGGATTTATACAAAGAAAGATTAAATAAGCGTTACGAAGAACTTGGACTAAATATTAAACTTTAGTATATGGCAAGAACAGCCGATCAACTTACAAATAGTGAAACATTATTAGTTCAAGCCTTAGATCTGCTTGCTAACAGTGGGTCTAATCAAGGTCTAGCTAAAGTCGGCGGCACTATTATTAACAGAACGTTCTCTGGCAGCGGAGCGACTACTTTTACCGCGTTAACAGACGCTCCAAGTTCATACACAGGGCAAACTCTTAAGGTAGTTAGAGTTAATGCCGCTGAAACAGCGCTTGAATTTTTTACATTATCCGGAGGCGGAGATGCTTTAACATCTAATCCTCTCTCGCAATTCGCTGCTACTACCTCCCTGCAATTAAAAGGGGTGATGAGTGACGAAACTGGTTCTGGTGCGTTGGTTTTTGCTGATACTCCCAACTTAGTCACTCCAGTTCTCGGTGTTGCTACTGCCACCTCTATCAATAAAGTAGCGATTACTGCTCCAGCCACTTCTGCTACATTAACTATTGCTAATGGCAAGACTCTAACAGCAAGTAACACCATTACCTTTACCGCCACTGACGGCTCTACTCTAGCTATCGGTGCAGGTGGAACGCTCGGTTCTGCTGCTTACACAGCTTCCTCGGCTTATGAAGTCCCTCTTACTTTTTCCACTGGTCTTACTCGTTCAACTAACACAATCACAGTAAATACCACTCAAAACATTGCTAAACTTTCTAACCTAACTTCTAATGGTTTTGTTAAGACTTCTGGAGGTGACGGAACACTAAGCATCGACACAAACACCTACCTAACTTCTCTCACTGGTGCGGTTCTTACAGACCAAACTGTTGGTCAGACTATCGGTGCGACTGGAGCTAGACTCACTAAATTGTGGGCTACTGATATTGAAAGCACAAATGCTCCAACTGTTTCTGGCTCGGCTGTTTATTACGCAGGTGGCACAGATGTGGCTCTTGCTGATGGTGGAACTGGTGCTAGTCTTGCTGACCCTAACGCTGACAGTATTATGTTTTGGGACGACAGTGCTGGTGCTGTTTCTTGGCTAACAGCAGGGTCTGGACTCACTATTACAGGCACTACAATTACTGCTACGGGTGGAAGTGGCATAACCGTTGGTTCTACTACTATTACTTCAGGAACAAATACTCGTATTTTGTATAACAATTCTGGCGTAGTTGGAGAATATACCTTGACTGGAACTGGAACAGTTGTAGCAATGCAGACAGCTCCAGCTTTCTTGGGAACATCTACCTTTACCAATGCTGGTAATACAGCCACTTTCATTAACAATACAGACTCTGCATCTGTTCAGGTGGCTAGATTTGAGGGAGATAGGGCTACTCCTGGGGCTAGTGGAGATGAAGCTTATCAGTCTTTATTACTATCTAATGACGCTGGCACTCAAACAGAGTTTGCGAGAATTACTTGCAGTTCACTATCATCTGCAGCTGGAACAGAAGTTGGGGAATTAAAGCTTTCTTCCACTCTGGCTGGGGTTATGACCCTAGGAATGACTATAAACCCAATCGGTGTCTATATTGATAATACTGCATTAGTTCCAACTACAGATAATACAACTCTTCTGGGAGCATCAAGTAACGGCTGGGCTGATTTATACTTAGCCAGCACAGCCACACTAAGATTTGGTAATACTAACTGGGTAGCTACTCACTCATCTGGTATCTTGACTGTTGGCACAGGTGACTTGCGTGTCACTAATGCTGGCACTAACTCGGCTTCAGTCGTGACTGTTGGCGGAACACAGACTTTGACTAATAAAACCTTGACAAGCCCTACTTTGACTACCCCTTCGGCGTTTACTACTGGTGGCACTATAACCCTTGCTGAAAACACTACTATTGCTCTTGACCCAGCAGGTTCTGCCGACGGAAAATATACAGGTATTACTGTTGCTGGAACTGCTGGCTACACTCAGGCATTCGGTGACCTTGTTTATTTAGACCCAACTGACAGCAGATGGGAAGCAGTTGATGCTAATGCTGCCTCTGGTGCTGACGGTGATGCCAGAGGTTTACTGGGTATGGTGGTTGTTGCAGGAACTGATGGCAATGCTTGCACAATTCTACTACACGGCATTATAAGAGCTGACGCTAAGTTCCCATCATTCACAATCAATAACCCAATTTACGCCTCTGAAACTGCTGGTTCTGTAACCCAAACACAACCAACCACAACCGATGTAGTTATCCGTGTAGTTGGATTCGCATTAACGGCTGATGAAATGTTCTTAAATCCAAGCTCAGACTACACAACCCACACATAGTTAAATTAACCATAAATATATGTATAAAGCAGAAATTATAGGAAAAGAATTTGTAAGAGGAATGCTATCAATAGCTGTCCGCTTTAGAGATGAGGAGGCTAACGATGAAGTTAAGGAGATTTTTCAAAATAACCAACAACAAACCGAAGATTGGATAACCGAACAGATAGATAGAAAATTAAAGCATCTTAACGGACTTAAAGAACTATCAACAAAGATTGATATTGGAACTGAATTTGAAGCTAAAGCTGAAGCTGAAAAAGCCGATGAAGCAAAGATTGCACAAACCGAATTTATTGACGATGTGAATAAATTAAGAAGTATGAAAAGGTTTATTGACATTGGAATTATTGAAGAAAACGACGAGAGCTATGTCGCTCTCCAAACAAAGATTAAAAATAATTTTAAGTCCGAGTATATCGGTCTAGTTTAGTATGGCTTCGCAAGGTCCACTATATCCAGGAACAGCCGCTGATAATGCATCTGTTGGAACAACTGCTTGGACAAATGTAAATAATATTAAAGTTTCTGGTGATTTTGCTTATGCAACTTCTGGTAATAAAAATAATGAAAACAGCGTCAAAATAATTAAAGGAGGAACCATAACAGGGACTGACCAATCTACCGGAGCAGCACTTCCTGACTATGGTTCATCTCCATCATCTATGTCCGTTTTAACTTACGGCACATCATCATATTTGTGGGGAACGACCTGGTCATACAGTGATATAAATAACTCTGGATTTGGATTTGCTTTTAGCTCAAAATATTATACGGGAAGTCCAGTATCACACTATTTAACAGCTACAAACTTCGGATTTTCTATACCATCTGGTGCTACAATAAATGGCATTGTGGTAGAAATAAGAACTGGTCAATCTAGTGATGTATACCAAAACTATGTTGATTATGTTCGTATCACTGTCCACTACACAGAAGGCTCATCTGCCGTTGTTAAAACATCAAATGGACTTGCTCTTGCTAGCGTAAAAACATTTAACGGACTAGCTCTTGCTAGCACAAAGACTAAAAACGGAGCTGCTACAGTTTAATAATAAAAATTAATAATTAAAAATATGAAGCAAATATTAGAAGCATTACAACATCGCAGAGTTTGGACAGCCATTTTCGGCTTTATAGCCCTTGTCTTGCCAGTTTTAGGGGTGCAGTTAGACTTAGATGTCAATGGACTGACTGATGCCACTATGAGGCTTGTAGAGGCGATCAGTGGTTTAATGGTCATCATTCTGCCAATCCATAGTTACTTTAAGCCTAAATAGTATGAGCGTAGGAGGACTGACAATAGATTTATTCAAGTGGATTATCGGATTACTGTTGACGATTTTATCCATTGCTTTTGGATTTCAACAACAGCAACTTACTACTCTCAACGCTAAGCTAGATGGTTATCAGAACTCAATGCAAACAACTATCTGGCCAGCTTTAACAGCTATTAATGTTAATTTAAGTAAAATGTCCACTGATATTGAGTGGATTAAAAGAACTGCCGTAAGTGATGATGAAATAAATAAATAAAATATATGAAAATTAAATTAAAGCCACTGAAAATTAATCTAAGAGCAAGTAAGACAATGCCTAAATCTGCTCCAGCACCTAAAGTTTATCCAAAAAGAAAAACAAAAAACGCATAAATAAAATCAGTTCTTTTACATTTTATAGGAGTCAGTAATGATTGAGTTAGACGAAACTAGCGATGTCAAGAAAGACATTAGCTTTCTTTCTAGCAAGTTAGAGTCTGGTGATTTAAAGAAAAGGTATAAAGCCTCTCTTGAAGTCATACAAGCCCTAAGCAAAGAGGTTGAAGCCATACACGAGATAAGACAGTCAGAGGATAGTTACACGATTGTAGAGGCTAAATTAGCCCAATCTGAAGCTACTGCCATTATCTTAGCTAGTGACTGGCATATTGAGGAGTTGGTCAATCCGAAGACTATTAACGGATTAAATACTTTTAATCTGAGAATAGCTGAAAAGAGAGCCGATAGCTTCTTCGTCAATAGTGTTAAGTTGGTAAAGGGTTTTCAAAGAGACATTAAGATTAAAACAATTGTCTTGTGGCTTGGTGGTGACTTTATCTCTAATAATATTCACGAGGAATTGCTTGAGAATACTTGCCTAAAACCGATTGAAGCGATTAAAAAGGTTCAGTCGATAATTACAGCAGGCATCAAATACCTACTTGAAAAGACTGATTGCAACTTGGTAATCCCCTGCAACAGTGGTAATTAATATCATGGTTTCCACTATAAAAAATCTTGCTATATGCTGGAACAACCTTAGAGCCTTAACTACGAAACAGTAATCTGAAAAGATAAGCTGAAAGTGAAAATGTTAAGGATTGGTCAATCAGCAGGGAAGACTCCGTTAAGGAGAACCCTCAACGACTATACGCAAGACATTTGATTTAGTTAATCTTGTATGATATACTATTAGTATGACATACGAAAAAACTAAAAATTGTTCAATCTGTAATTCCGAATTTATCGCTAAGAACTGCCAAAAAGAGGTTTGCTCTCACCAGTGCCACTTAAAGAGAAGGGTTTTATGGCATAGAAAAAACGGTGATAAAGTTAGAGCAAAATCTAGGAGTGACTACCTCAGCAAAAGAAAGCCTTATTATAAAATTTATGAAAAGACTTTCAAGGGATTTATTATGCGAAAATATCGCAACATGCAGAGTCGTATTTTGGGAATACAAAAGCTCAAAAAACATCTCTACGTCGGAAAATCCTTGTTGAGCAGAGAAGATTTCTATCGCTGGGCATTTCAATCAGAGACATTAAAGAGGTTATACTCTGAGTGGGTTAAAAGCGGTTACAGTCGCAAACTTACTCCGTCCGTTGATAGGATTGACCCTAAAATTGGATATGAAATATCTAATATGGAGTGGGTGACACACAGTGAAAACTCTCGTAGAAGTTCAATTACAAGACATCAAATGAAGATATAGTCTGGACTGCATAGAGATATGCAGAGTGTGGCAGAAATGACCACACCCCTTAATGGGTAACAAAAAAGCATGCCCGCATTACCAAGAAAATACATATTTCTGGCGAGGAGGGAAACTCTCTCGAGAATTATATGTATTGCAATCTGGCTAGTTTGTTTCAGTCAGAGCCAAGGGTTAAGTTTATAATAGGTTCAGGCAGTCAAATCTATCTGAGCATTTATAAATACAAACTTAGGTTTCTGCACGGCACACACATACGCTATCAAGGCGGTGTTGGCGGTCTAACAATTCCAGCTAATAAAGCGATTGCTAGTTGGAATAGAGCCATCAAAGCTGACTATACCTGCTTCGGACATCTGCATACTAGACTTGACGGCGGAAACTTTCTGGCTAATGGTTCGCTTATAGGGTATAATGCTTATGCACTGTCAATCAAGGCTTCCTATGAGCCACCAAGTCAAACATTTTTCCTACTAGATAAACTAAGAGGAAAATCAATTGTCGCACCGATATTTTTAGAATAGGAGAAACAAAATGAACAAACATTGGAGGATAAAATGTCAAATCTTGAAAAATGCGAGCAACTCTATCTGGACTACACTAAAGCAGTCCGAGAGTTACAGGAAATACAAGAAATGGAAGATAAGAAGAAAGTGGAAATCAGGCAAATTATTCAGAAAGTGAGATATTTAGACAAATGATAATTTACTGCTCTGGTTGCAATGAGGTAATATCTTGCACACAAAGAAAATGTCTATGCGAAGACTGCATAGAAAACGAGATATGTGAGGAAACTGGTCAGCTATGCTCATCTAAGATGGACAAAGACTTTCCTGAAGTAATACTTTGCCCTAAGTGCGAAGTAGAAATAATGCTTAGCTTCTCAAGCTTTGGGATAGGGTAGAAGTATGGTATAATCTGTTTAGGGGAGATACAGATTAAACAATCTCCCACCTATTTTTTATGAATTATTTTAGAGACCTAATTAAATACTCCTTAATCCTCTTGACAATGTTTCTAGTAATTGTCATTGGTGTTATAATATACACAAGCAATAATTAATATGGAGGAACTATCAAAGGGTCTTCTAATACGACCCCAAAGATTGAACGATTGGGCTTTAGGAGGTCTTACACCTCTTGATTTTAAATTTAACAACCCAGACGGTAATTGGACTTCATATCTTCCGACTGACGAGTTTCAGAATAGGTGGTCTTATGACAGAATGGCTTGCACAACTTATTCTATTCTCAACTGCCTAGAAGTGCTTCATTTCAAACAGACAGGAATTGGCAAAAACTTCTCAGATAGATTTATTGCTAAGGCATCAGGCACTACTAGACAAGGTAATTATCTTGATACTGTTTTTGACACTATTAGAAAAATAGGTTTAATAGAAGAATATTTATACACAGATGACGCTAAGAGTTGGGACGAGTATTACAAGGAAATACCTCAAGAATTGTTTGATAATGCAAAAGAGTTTTTAAATGATTGGAACTTATACCGAGAATGGGTTAGAACTGACAGAAAAGAAGATATTTTACTGGCTCTTAAGTCAGCTCCATTACAGGTCACTGTGCGATATGCAAGTGGTAATGGACTACTTATGCCAGACGGTGATTGGAACCACGCTGTAATGATGTATAAAGCTGAGGAGGGCGTGTGTTGGTATATTTTTGACCACTACACTCAAACGAGAAAAAAGTATGCTTGGGATTATGAGTTTGGTTCTGTTTTAAAACCATCGCTTATTAAAAAAACTAATAATATCAATATGTTTAAGAAAGATCACGCTTATCAATTAGTGCAAGGTAATAGTCAAAAGACAGGGCTTTATGTTGACGGAAAGGGCTTGTATATCGGAGACTCTATTGATGTCCTTGTAAATTCAGCTATGAGATTAAAGACTGATTATATTCCGACGCCAATACCAACAACGTTAGATGATTGGAATAAGGTGGGACATTACGATCTAAAAGGAAATTTAATCTCTTGATATGATTAATTTAAGAATTGTAAATACAACTTATCTTGTAAGTAATCTAGGTCTTTTAGATGGTAAAAAGACTACTCGGCTTATAGCTGATTCTCCAGCTTCATCTGGCACTATTTCTGTTGCCAATATCTCCGGTATTGCTATCAACAACATACTGTTAGATGGAAGTTTTGGTGATTCTAGTGCAGAAATTTTAAAGACGCACGCATCAACCGCCCCCTCTGGTAGCACCATTACCTTAGCGGCTAACACTGTTCGTGATCACTACTCTGACACGGCTATTACTGTGCTTGACTATGACCAAGTAGAATACTCACGCTCAACCACCTTGACAGGTTCTAAGTCAGTTTTAGCCACTCAAGCTATTAATGCTGATTTAACTGAGTCTTTTTACAGAGATGCTACCAATACTACAGGCTATGGTTTTGTAAGATTTAAAAACTCAATTACAGGTGCTTTTAGTGACTATTCCACAGGTGTCAATTATACCGGTCTTGGTAGCACGACTGTTTCAGATATTGTTAAAAAGGCTTGCGATGATACACTGGTTGAAGTTGGCGGTCAGTTTAGTAGTGAGCAAACATTACTTAATGATGCTAATGATTGTCAAGATGCTATTACTGATAGTGATTGGAAATTTGAATTAGTTAAAAATGACACTTCTCTAACAGCTTTGCAGTATGAAAATACTTATAGCTTATCTGGTTTAACTTATGAGCTAAAATATCCAGGCAGTGTTCAAGGTATTAAATCATTAAAGTTATCTGGTCAGGTCTTGAAATATATTGACAACGATGAGATGAATATGGTTTATGCAAACATTGTTAGGACTACTGTTGCCACGCAAGCCTCTGTGGCCGCCACTTCTATTGTCTTAACTAATACTTCTGAATTACCCGATGTAGGCACGATATTTATTAATGGTATGGACATTGTCTATACGTCTAATGATACTTCTACTAATACTTTGTCAGGCATTCCAAGTGGTGATATAACAGCAATAATTCCAGTTGATAGTATTGTTTGGTATAAGATCGTGCCTGGCCTGCCAACTAAATATACTATTACTATTGATAATGAAATTGTCTTTAATTGCCCAATAGACACTGCCTATAATGGTTATTCTATTACAATGGAGTATTTGAAGAAGTTAACTAGGTTTACTGATTTTGCTTCTACTACAGAAATTCCTTTTACTGATGCTATGCCATCATTTATTGCGGCTAAGATTGAAAAGCGTAAGCGTAATATGGAAAATTATGCAACCTTTATGGCAGAGTTTACTAACGCTATCAATAAGAAGGAAAGCCAATACAAAATGCCTGTAATGGAAGATTCTACTTATTATAATTTTTAATTAAATGCCTGCTCAATCAATCCATCTTACTAACTTTTTGACACCGCCATCGACTGAGTTGTCACCATTTTTGATGGCAGATAATCAGTTAGCTATTTGTAATGGTGTTAATTTAGGTTGGAAGAAAGGATCTATCATTAAAGACCTTGGATATTCTAAGGTAGGTTCTACTTTACAATCAGGTAAAGCTATAACAGGTCTTCATAATTTTCGTCAATCATCAACTGTGCAAAAGATGTTAGCAACTGTTAATAATAGTGCTGGCACAAACCTAACTCTTCAATACAATAATGCCGGCACTTGGACAGCCATTAGCGTTAGCACAACCTATAATGGTTTTGAGGGTGCTCAGACTTATATGGAAGATTTTATTGGTTATTGCTTCATTGTTGGCTACGATGCTACTGATAATGTTTTCTTGCCAGTTGCTAGTTTAACTGGAACAACATTTAGCACTTCAACCAATGTAACATCAATGCCACAGGGTAAATTTATTAAGCGTTATCGTGATCGTCTTTATGTTGCTAACACTTATTACAGTGCAACCGCTTATCCATATCGTGTTTTCTTTTCGTCAATTCCTACGGCCGGAGCTATTACGTGGACACCAGCTAGCGACTTCTTTGATGTTGATTTTAGTGAAGCTATTACTGGTCTTGGAACTAATTGGGATAAGTTGGCTATATTTACAGAATTTAGTACCTATATTTATGACCAAGAAACAAAGGTCAAGGGTTGGGATATTGGTTGTATAAATGGTCGGACCATTGCTAATCTTGGCAGCTACTTGATTTGGGCTAACAAAGACAACGTCTGGGCTTCAACAGGTGGTCGCCCTACGCCGATTGCTAATGATATTAAAGAGCTTTTACTTAATTCATCGCCAAGCGCTTGGCGAGCTACTGTAGTCGGTAAGGAGTATTATTTATATCTCGGAGATACTGAGGCTAATGGGCTATCATACAATAACTGTATGTGTATTTTTGATAGCGAATTAGGCTATTGGCGCTGGCGAGAATTATATGATGATGTCACTGCCCTAGCTCGTTACACAACTAATAATGAAGATTTCTTGTATATGGGTGTTGCAGACGGTATGGTACATGTCAAATCTAAATATACTGATGCTAGCAAGGTTTATACTGATGATGGCAATCCTGTACTATCTCATTTCCGAACGAAGGCCTTTGATTTTGGTGATCCTAGTATTGCTAAAACTATTATTAAAATTGTTAGTTACTGTTTGCACGCACAACAAATGACTTTAAGATTTAGGGTAATGGATAAAAACAATGAAGTAATTATGCCTTTTACTGACATTGGTAAGCTCACACAGGTTATTAATTATTATGATAAAACCTTAACTGGAAACTTTTTACAGATAGAGGGTAAAGAATATAGTAGCAATCAACCATTTGAGTTCTATGGCTTATCATTACTTTTGTTGCCAGATAATAAATTATGAGCGGGATTTCAAGAATTAAATCACCACTAAACCAAGCTCTCGGCCTATCAGAATGGGGTGAGCGTCTTATCATTCCCGGCTCAATGGAAGACGAGGTAATTGAAACTAACCAAGTTTTTCAACCCAATGCCATCAATGGCAGTAAAATAGAATCATTGACTGTTAATAAGTTGCGCGCTGGTAGTCTTAATGTAGATGAATATTTGCAGTCCACAGGCTATGTAGCCGGTTCAACTGGTTGGCGTATCAATGGTGACGGATCAGTAGAATTTGACTCTGGCTATTTTCGAGGCGACATCACTGGTGCAACTGGCACTTTTAGTGGTTCTATTACAGCTGGTTCTATTGACATTCCTGACACAACGACATCTAATTCCTTTCATGTAGAAACTGATGGTGATACCTTTTGGGGTACAACACCAGCACTATTCACATCTAATAATGACAATGCTACTTCCTATATTTTAAAAACTGGTGCGGCAAGATTTTCTAGTGTTAAAATTACAGGTTTAACTGCTGGCTCATCTTTAGATGGTCAATACTTCCTTGCTAACTCCGTCGCTTCTGCCTCTGCTAAATTAGCTCTACGAGGTTGGACCCAAACTTGTACTTTCACTGTCACAGACGCTGACACTGTGGCGTGGGGTTCAGGAACTTTAACGGCTAGTGACGGGACGGCTTACTCTATCTCATCAGGAAACACTGGTAATATGGCGGCTAAGACCTATATTTACCTAGACATAGCTGTTAGCACCACTGCTTATCAAACTACTACCACAGCCACCACAGCCGTGGGAGATGGCAAATTACTCGTCGCCATTGCCCAGAATAACACCACTGAAGCGACTTACTTTCTTTTAAACAATAATTCCTACAACATTGACGCAGCTAACATTGTCGCAGGTTCAATCACGACTAACGAAATCGCCGCCGCTACTATCACAGCTGGAAATATAGCCGCTCTAACAATCACAGCATCTCAAATCGCTGCTAGCACCATTACTTCTGCCAAAATAGCCGCAGGGACAATCACTGCTAGCAACATTGCTGCTGGCACAATTACCGCTAACGAAATAGCGGCTAGCACCATTACTGCTGGTAAGTTAAGCATTTCCACCTTATCAGCTATCACCGCCGATTTAGGGACAATCACCGCTGGTAACATCACACTAAACACTTCTGGTTACATCAGAGGTGGTCAAACAGCCTATGATACTGGCACAGGTTTCTTCTTAGGTTACGATACTTCTGCCTATAAATTTTCTGTCGGTAATTCAGCTGGCGATAAACTAACTTGGAACGGCACGACTCTATCTATTGCAGGCTCACTGACGGCTACGGCTGGTGCTATCGGAGGCTGGACAATAAACTCAACTTCTATTTATACAGGTACAGAAGACCATTCGGGTTACACCGCTAACGCTGGTGATATGACTCTATATTCCAATGGGTCAGACGCCTCTATTCACGCTAATAAATTCTACATTGACTCCGCTGGAGTTCTTAATTGCACTGCCGCTGTCATTTCTGGTGCTATCACCGCTAGTGCTGGTTCGGTTATTGATGGGACATATTTAAGCGGTGCTTCAGTAACCGCTAGCAAAGCAGTTCTTGCCTTAGTTAATTGGACTCAGACATGCACCTTCTCTGTCACAGATGCCGATACTGTTGCTTGGTCGTCTGGCACTCTCACTTTAGCTGACGGCACAGCCTATTCCATTTCTTCTGGTAACACTGGTAATATGGCGGCTAAAACCTACATCTATTTAGATGTTGATGTTTCTATTACGGCTTACCAAACAACTACTACCGCAGCGACTGCTGTTGGTGATAATAAGATATTACTTGCCATTGCTCAAAATGGCACGACTGAGGCGACATTTATGTTGCTCAATAACAATTCCTATAACATTGATGCTGCTAATATCGTGGCTGGAAGCATCACTGCTAATGAGATTGCGGCTGGAGCTATCACCGCTACCAAAATAAGCGTGTCTAATTTATCAGCCATAAACGCTGACTTGGGTTCCATTACAGCAGGCACAATTACTCTAAACACTTCAGGTTACATTAGAGGCGGTCAGACAGCTTATGCTACTGGAACGGGCTTCTTTCTTGGTTATGATACTTCGGCTTATAAGCTGTCAATCGGTGACTCTTCTCAATACATTAACTGGGACGGATCATCACTAACCAGCACTAATGCTAATATTGTCAATTCCTATGTTGCTGGCGAGGACATTACCGCAGGCGATGCTTTAATTGTAAGCACTTTAGAAAAAACAACTTATTTAATATCACAAACCACTGATACTAACGAAATTTCAGACCAAGAGGCTCCGCCTAATGGAGGTATCGCTCAAACATTTACAACTGGAGCAGATGACCAACAGACGGTGGTAAATGTGATTATTAATGTCAAAAGAATTGGCAATCCTGGCGATATGACAGTGGCTATTTATGCTACCGCCGCAGGAATACCAACAGGTGCATCTCTCTACTCAACCACCATATCAGAGGCAAGTATTTCTACATCTGCTTTTGCTGATTATACGGCAACTATTAACGGTATTTTAAGCTCTAGCACTGTTTATGCAGTAGTATTCTCAGCTCCAAGCTCAGACGGGTCTAACTGTTATAGGTATATTGGAAACTCGGCTGGTGGTTACGCTAATGGGGTAGCCTATCTAAGAAGTTTAGGTGTTTGGTCAACGCCAGCAGGTGGTTCTATTACAGATCTTCATTTCCAAATAAATATGGCTCAGTTCAGCACCGCCTCTGGTCCAAGAGTTTTGAAGACTGAAGCAGACTCCAGCTATTCTTACAGGTATAATAACTTTATAGGTTTTGCTATGGAAACAATCTCAAATGGTGGTAATGTTAGAGTATATTTATCTGGTGCAGCTAACTCTCTCACGGGTTTAACAGTCGGTTCGGTTTATTATTTGTCAAATACACCAGGTTTAATCGGAACATCGGCAGGTTCTAATTCTGTAAAGGTTGGTAGGGCTATTAAAACAACTTCTTTATTAATTCAATTACCACCATTATAAATTTATGTATTCACTTGAACAACTACAAAATGTAACATTACAACAAGTCAAAGACGACCCAGTCTTAAAAAAAGCTCTTGCTAAGATGTATTTTGGTGCTGGTGCTAGAGAAAGCGATGGCGACAAACTTATAAAATTGTGGGAAGACGGCACTAGAAGCTTTAACAGAGATAGAGATTTTGCTGTCAGCTCTTTCACCAGTTCGTCTGACAATTCCGAGTTAGCTAGAAATGTAGATAGATACATTAACTGGAATAATTCAGCTAAACCAGAAGACCAGCAAGCCGCTTTTAAAGAAAGAGAAATGGCTTTACAGGCGTTAGATGCTAAGTCTAAACAACTAGCTGAAATGGGTATTGATATTAAATCAATTCCTCAGTATGCACAGTTTTATACTCAATTAGGTGAAACTCCTGGTGCTGGTCAGACTTCAGCTCAAACTGCTGAAAAACTAGGTCAGACAACTGTCAATCTGCCTGACGAACCAGTTAGAACCATTAGTGATATTCAAGGTGGCGAGGCTTCGGTGGGAACTTACAAACCAAGCCAAGCTAGCGTTGGGACTTATCAACCTAGTCAGTCTAGTGTAGGCACATACAAGCCAGCCAGCGACCCCACGAGCCCGTCTTATGTCTATGACACTGGTCATCTCGGCTCTAAAGCCAATGACGCTGCAGTCAATCAATTATACAACTCATACTTTGGTCGTAATGCTACTGCCGCTGAACTAGCTAACTGGGGTGATAAAGGGACTTCTACTGTCAAACAGTTAGAGGATTTTTTGCAGGCTGAAAGGGTAAAGTATAATTATACCGCTCCTGTCAAAAGTTTAGCTGGTAATACTATCATTACTAATCCAGTAACTAATACTACTGCTCAAACATCTATCATTTCTAACATTCCTTTTAAGGCAGGCCTTAATGACGCACAAAAGCAAAGCATCATTGACCTCACTTCTAAGCCAGTGGCTAGTTGGACTCAGACTGATAAGGATAACTGGAACTATGCTACTAACAACACTGCTATTCCAGGCCTAGCTACCACCACGCCTACTTCAACTACACAAGCTAATAGCTCTATTCCTTTTAAATCAGGCTTAAACGATGCTCAAAAAGCTAGTATTACTGCATTAGCTAATAAGCCGTCTGCCGAGTGGACACAAACAGACAAAGATAACTGGAATTACGCTACTAACAATGCCCCTGTTCCCGGTGCAACAAATGCAGCGCCTAGTTCTGGCAAAAGTATTTATCGTATTGGCACTGATATTTATGATGCTGAAACTAATCAAAAGATTCCTAATGTAGAAACCTTATTGCGTGATTATGCCGGAGCGAAAGAGGTTGCGGCTCCTGGCAATAATAATACGACTACTAAAAAGGCTACTCTCTATGGTCCTGATGGCAAGACTGAGGTTGTTGATGTTGGCAGTGCCAGAGCTTCTGAACTTCAATCACAAGGTTGGGGGCTAACACCTGGCAGTTACAATGCTGGTGGTAACACAAATAGCTCCACCGGCAAAGCAACTCTTTATGGCCCAGACGGTAAAAGTGAAATCGTTGATATTGGTAGTGCACGAGCATCTGAATTACAAAGTCAGGGCTGGGGATTAACACCAGGTAGCTATAAAGCTCCTACTAGTAGCCAGAGTGGCACAGGCACTAATAATTCTGGTACTGGAAATGGAACCGGCAGCACCACTGGAACTACTAATGAAATATCAGCTGAGGATAAAAAGTGGATAAATGACTTATACCAGAAATATTTTGATAGAACCGCTACCTCAGCGGAAATCGCCAACTGGGCAAGTTCTACTCCAGCTGCCTTAGATCAATTTTTGATTGCTGAACAAAAGAAGTACGGCTATGTGTCTAATGCTCAAAAAGCTGTGCAGAGTGATAAACTCAAAGCAGCGCTCGCTATTATTGATGCCAGCAACCTACCTGATGAAATTAAGGCATTGTGGAGGCAGACCGTTTCCCTATACCCTGACGCGACTGACTTCCAACCTCAGCAAATCATTGATACTTTTAATAAGATTAAGACTGAGACTGTTGATCCTTACTTTAAAGAGCTAACCAGTGTGGCTATTGGCGATATTAATACCGCCTTTAACACCATGAAAGATGCGCGGACTGCTGAATTAGAAGCACAAAGATACACCTCTGCCGATGCTATTCGTCAAGCCCAAACCGGCTTAGAAAAGTCTGGTATGACTTTTACCGGTAAAGGTATTGAAAGTCTGGGTGCTAGTAGTGCCTATGCTCAGAATGGTGATGGCACTACTCCTAATCAGATAGGCTTTGCTGGTATGCCTGGTATATTTTATGAAGGTAATGTTAATCAACAAAATAGACTGCTAGCTACATCTACCGCTGCTCGTTATGCCGCTCAACAACAACAGCTTGGTCGTGCCGCTGAAGATAAAATTGGCTCTGCTAATGTCGCCTTAGCTGCTCCTGGCTTACAATACACCCCAGGGGGTGTCAATTTGACAGGTTCATTGGAGCAAGAGAAGCAGAGTAAATATGCTAGCACTTTGCAAGGCATTATTGAAAATTGGAAAGTTTCTCAAAATCTTAAAACTAACATTTAATTAACTATATGGCCGTGCAAAGAGATATTAATAAAGAGAAATTAGCTCTCAAAAGCTATCAATCTATCTACAAGAAAAATCCAACGACTGCGGAAGACTGGGCTAATCTTCATCGTATTGCTTATCCCGTATCAGCCGGTGGTCTGCCTGATGAATTAAAGTCAAGCGTTAATGAAAGTCTATACAATGGAACTGGCATGGCTTCTGTTAGTGGTGCTACCGCACCGCTTGCTACAGACATTAATACTTTAAGGGCTGGTGTTGATAGTGCTGCGGCTAATGTGCAAAAAACCTCACAACCAAATGAGGCTTTGCGTATTTTGCAAGAGGCTATTAGAGCGAAAAGTGGTCAAGCTAATCAAAGTATTGGTGAAAATCCTTTGTTTAAACAATTGGGTGTAACTGGTATGGGAGCTTTATCACAGTCCATTGCCAGTCAAGGCAAGAAGTTAGACATGGATTTTGCTAACTTCAGCAATATAGTTAGTCAAATGTCCGGTACTTATAAGGACTTAGCTACTGCTGCGCTCAATAATTATCAAATCGCCAGAGATAGATATAAAGAAGAAGCTGATAAAATTACTCAGGCTGAAAAGGATTTGTTAGATCATCAGCAAGCCATAGAATTAGCTAACCTTAACTTCCAAAATTCTTTGAAATTAAAGGCTTATGAAGACTCTCATCCAGGTATTAACGATCAACTGAATGTACAAAATGCTGGTAAAACCATTATAGATGGTCAGGTAGTTGATAAATACAGAACTGATAGAAATAATAACCCTACCGCAATGACCACTGATGCGGCTAAGACCTTAGGCTTAATAGAGGGTATAGATTATGTAATTGGAGATAAATTCCCTGGTAACTCTAATTTAATGACAGCTAAATTACTTGGTGATCCTATTTCTACAACAATTAAAGCTTTAGACATGGCAGCAAAAGATGTTTCTAAAAGAGCTTTTTATTCTCAAAATGGAAACCAAAGGTGGACATACACAGCTATTTCAGATGAAGAATGGTTAGCTAAAACACCGGAGCAAAAGAAAGAATTTATTAAAGAAATGTACCAAAAAGAAGGTGGTAGTGGTTCTTTGTTTGATAGTGCTAGTAATTTATCACCATTAGCCAAGCAGGTTTATGAAGGTACAGCTTCTTTAGATAGCATAACTCCGACTGAAGCGACTAAAATTAAAAAAGAAATTGCTAATGCAGGTTTAGTGCTTAAAAATTTAAGTACTAATGATAAAACTCGTGTTGATAAGATTGTTAGTCAATTCGATAATGAGCCTATTGTCAAAGAATACAATATTATACAAGGCAACGCATCATCATTAAAGACATTAGGTAATAGTCCTACTGATGATATGGCACGTATCTACACATTTGCTAAAGTTATGGATCCTGGCTCGGCTGTTAAGGAAGGTGAATACGATACTATTCAAGAGTATTCTCAAGCATTACTTCAGAAATATGGTTTAAAGTCTAAGAGGATATTTACTAATTCAGGCTTCCTTACAGAAGAAGCTAGGAAGTTTATTAGTGAGACAGTAGATAATAAAGCTAAAACATCATCTAAACAGTATCAAAATGTGTTTAATGAATATGGACGTAGAATAGATATGATTACTGACGGTAATGGTAAAGACTATCTTACTAATTATAGTGGTGTTAGCAATAGAAACCAAACTAATAATGATCCATTAGGTATAAGATAAATAATAATATGACTATCCAAGAATTTGGCAGAACTATAAAAGCTAAGCATCCTCAATATAGCGATTTGTCCGATGAAGAATTAGGCAATAGAATGTTGGCTAAATACCCTGAATACCAAGACATGATCTCTAAAAAAAGTAGTTGGAAAGACTTGCCTGGCAATATTTTACCCAGCGCAGGAAAAATGGTTGGTGATATTTATCAAGCTTTTTCCAATCCGACAGATACTGCAAAAGGTCTTGGGAATATAGCCTTAGGCACTGCTGAAAAGTTAATACCAGGAGAACAAGGCCAAGAAAAATATGCTAATGCGGTTGGTCAATTCTTTAAAGATAGATATGGTAGTCCTGATAAGCTAAAAGAAACAGTCATTAATGACCCTGTGGGCTTTGCTTCTGATTTAGCAACTATTATGACTGCCGGCGGCGCTATAGCTAGTAAAGTCGGAACAGTATCTAAGCTTGGTAAATTAGCTGAAGTTGGGAAGACTGTTAGTAATGTCGGCAAAGCTATAGAACCTATTTCAGCTATTACAAAAGGAGCTGGTAGTCTATTGAATAAGGCTACAGCAGGTAAAACATTATCGCCTTTTGCAAGTAGAGTTGATACTGGCGTAATGGAAACTGCGGCTAGACAAGGTGTTGAACTACCAGCATCTTCGTTGTCTAAATCCAATGTTGTTAAAATGCTGGAAACTATTGGTGGCAGAGGTATTTTTGGTGACAAGATAAGTGTTCAATTAGAAAAAGCTGCTAGCAAGATGGATGATATTGCCAACAAAACTGTTGATGCTATCTCAGCTGATAAAGATTTAAGTTCCATTGGTGTTAATATAGTTAAAAGCCTGGAAAAATATAAAGAAAATTATATTAAAATAAAAAACCAATTATTTTCTGAAGCAAAAATACCTCTAATAACTCAGATGGATATGTCTAAAAGTATTGATACTTTAGATAATATAATTGCCACTGAAAAGAATGCCTCTAAAACATTAGGCAGACCGACTCCTGAACTTATATTTTATAAAAATCTAAGGAAAGGACTAGAGTCAAAGCCTACTGCACGACAAATTGATGCTACCATCAATAAGCTGAATCAAAAAGCTAATAATTTCATGGATCCTATTTCTACCGGAGACAAGGCATCTCTGAAAAAGGTTATCGCTACTATGGATGATGATTTTGTTGCTAGTTTAGAAAGAGTTAATCCTGAAGTTGCAGCTAAAATAAGAACAGCTAATGACTTCTACAAACAAGGCCTTAAAAAGCTTGATACTGAATACGCTAAAAAGATATTTGCTTTCAAAGACCAGCCAGATAAGATACTGCCAGCCATTATTAATAAATCAACTTCAATCGAGGATATTCCTCGTATTATTGAAACCATTGGTCCAGAAAATGCTAAGTCATTACAGGCTTATGTCCTAAGTGATATTTTTGATAATGCTAGGAGCAAGACTTCTGGAGATTTTACAGCTTCAGGCATAACTAAAGTTAAAAATAAGTATGGTCAAAAGCTTAATGTTATTTTAGATACGGATCAGTTGAAAGCAGTTGATGATTTAGAAAAGTTAAGTAGAGCTGTTGCTAGAGGTCAAGACATGGCCAAAGGATCTCAAACTGCATTCTTGCTTAGAACAATGTCAGAGCTTGCTACAGCCTTCCCAGGAATGAACCCTTTACTGGCAGTTAAAATGATTTTAGGAGATGCTGCATTTAGCAAATTCATAATTTCTAAAACCGGTCAAAAGCTTATGACTACTGGTGTAGAAATGTCTGGTAAAACAGGCGCTACTATAAATAAGCTAGGACAAAAACTATCAGTACCTAGTCAGGCACTATTCCAGTCTGGTAGAATTACAGAGTGATTCAATTAAAACTGTCATTAGTACTGCTATAATTAATATTCTTAAAAATTCCATATTTTTAAAACAGCTAATCACTTAGCTGTTTTTTTTATTAACTCGCTTTCCTAATCTTAATAGACTGGTCAATAAATAATTCATAACCATACTTTTGCAAAGCAATGCCTACTTCTTGGGAACAAGCTCTTAGGTTAGCTTCTTCTTCAGCTTGTAATTCTTTAATGAGCTGATCTTTCTTGCTGATTTCAGAGCTAGTTTCTGGGGCTACCTCACCTTTTACTATTTTTTTTGACATAATGTTAGTTTGATTATTAATTTTAATTTATTATATATTTTTTATTATATAGTTGTCAAGTCTATCTCAATGTATCACTATAATCAGCTAAAAGACTGGCTTCATTCTCGGTAATTGACTTCTTATTGGCCTTGATTAAGGCCATAATCTTGTCAATATCTATGATATAAAAGCGCTTTTTATCATAGAATATTACCACCCAAGCCTCAGATTTGTATAATCCCCAGACATCACACAGCGTACCGATCATGCCAATATCTGACTGTTTGTGCATTAATACGCCGTGCTTTGCTTGCGTTAATAGTCGTAATTCTTTGGGGAATGAGCCACTCTTAAAATTAAATCTACCATTAGGACACCACTTAACTTCAGCTATAAATTGCTTCTTCAAATTATACTTGGCCCACTTGATCCACTTGGTTGTCAGTGCGGCTTCAACTTTTTTCATAGATAGCTAAATTAAAATCCTCCTTCCTTTCGATACATTTATAAATATCTTCATCAATACTATTTGTCACTATCAGTGACAAATAAACATTTTTCTTGAGCTTATTAGCACGCAATATGCGGCCTTTCATCTGCACAGCATTTTTCAGACTATAATCATAGGAATAAAAAACCATCAGTGGGAAGCTGGGAAGTTCAAACCCCTCGGAGCAGGCCGCTTGGATGAAGACTACACAGTCGTCAGCTTCCTCTGCTAGAGCCACAAGCTTGTGCCGGTCTTTAGCATCGCCATTGATAATGATCGCTTTCTTTTTACCTACCTTATTGGCCAGCACCTTAATCTCATTATTAAAGTGACAAACAACAATTAACTTCTTATTGGCCTTGATAATATCAAGGACACGGTCCATCTTCTCCGAAGCAAAGGTCTGGTCTTCACGATAGCCATCGCCTTTTAAAGTTCCGCCGCAGATTTGCGCTTCGGAAGTGAAACGGACGATAGGCAATGGGTCCCACATATCCTCAATAGCCTTTATCTGACGCTTGGTCAGATCAAAATATTCTACCTGATAAACTTGTTCTGGAACATCAAAACAGTCTTCTAGCGCCACTGTAGAGCCAAGAACTGACACTAGGCGAGCTATCTCCTGCTCGATAGGCAAGCCGTTGACAATCTTCTTAGCGACCGGTATCTTGCGCTGGCCAAACTTTACTTCGTTGAAGTAGTGCTTATACCACTTATACCAGTTCCAGTCTTTGCCGAAAATCAGACCATAACTGTAAAGATTCCAGCTTGAGGAAAGATAAGGGGTGGCAGTTAGCAAATAGCGATACTTAGGCTTATGAAGTTTAATATAGTCGAGTAGCGCCTTAGTGAGTCCCGACTTGTAATTGCCAAAGTAATGAGCTTCATCCACGATCAGGCAGTTAAAGCTATTTAATTGTCTGTATTTCTTTTTAAATTGTTCCTTACTGATCACCAACCAATTATCCGGCACTTGTGCTTTCCACTGCTCAACAAGGCTCTTAGGGCAGATAATAAGTGCTTCCTCGCCATTCTTCATGGCAAGTTCTATGGCAGTAATAGTTTTGCCGGTACCAGTCCCCCAAGCGATCAGGTGCATCGCAGGGTTAAGGTCTAATAGTTTTTGTTGATGATCGTAAAGCATCCTATTTACTATAAAACTTCTCTTCAAACAATTTATTCTCCTCTTTCTTTTTCCAATACCTCTCCTTAGCCTTTTGCGACCTCATCTCTTTCTCTTGAGAGTAACGCCTACGGGTAGTCTTCTTTTTCCACTCTTTCTTCTTCTCTAAACGACAGTCTGGGCAATACTTACTCATCCCATAGGCGTCATAGACCTTACCGCATCTTTGGCATTTAGGGTATTTAGGTGTTCTCATATATTTTAAATAAAACCTTTTCTCTTACCTAACTCCTCCCATTCTTTTTTGGTCATTTCAGGTTCGGCTAATATGGCTTCAATGATATCAGCTAATGTGGCTAGAATGGCAGAATTTTCATGTTTTTTCATCTCTTCTAAATATCTTTCTAATCTTGGTTTGTCCATATAATTATTCTTTAGGAGTTAGTAATTTTATAACATCATCAATCTCAACTCTGTCCTCTCGCTCCTCAGCTTCATTAAAAATAATTTTAATCTCATTCTTAATCACCTCCGCCCACTCTAGATACTCTTTGAGTAAAGATTTCATTTGTGAGGTATAGAAGGATTTGACAGTTTGGCTAATTTCGCTGTCATATCCCTCTCTTCCATCGTTGCTTGACCAAAGCTCTGGATACTTCTCATCAAACTCCGCCTCTATTTGTTTTAGTTTTGTTTGTATGTCCATAATTCATTACTTAGAGCTTGTTAGTGGGGGATTTAATCTTTTTTTTATAATTTCTATGTATTCAAGTTCTTTTTCTATTCCAACATAGTTAAAGCCCTCTTCTCTTGCACCTATAAGAGTTGATCCTGAACCAGCAAATGGGTCTAGGACTATTCCATCTCTGGGAGTGATAAGTTTACAAAGGTGTTTCATAAGAGAGATAGGTTTAACTGTTGGGTGGTAGTTGGTATTTTTTACATTCTTTTTTGGTGCGTGTTCTTCTGTTCCTTCATAATCTCCATATCTGTTAGTTTCTTTCTCCTCCAACTCCTCACACCCTTTATTCCTTTCACTCTTACTTGCTTTGGCACAATAGAAGAAGCGAGATGCAGAGCCACCGTTATCCGATAATTCACAAGGCATTCTTTTGAAGCCCCAACCCATATTTTGAGTATCTAGTTTACCACCATCTCCACCGTGAGGTTTGGTTGGTTTAGTATTCGGAAACAACCCTACTACTTCATCAGAACCGTCGTGGATAAAGTTTGCTGGGAAGCGACCTTGTGGGTGTTGTTCGGTAGTTCCAGTAGAAAATTTTGTTATACCTTCTTTTTGTGAACTTGAATATGACATCTTGTCTTCTGTTTCAATTCTGCATTGGTCTATATTTATTCCACCTGTTCCATACTTCAATACATTTTCTGCTACTGTTTTTTCTTCTAGTGGTTTTCTAGCAAGAGTCCATAATTCCATAGCAGGTTTAAGAGCTGTTCCCCAACCTTCGTAGGGGGAGTTTCCTTTGGAATCGGTCTTCTTGGTTGTGTCAAATCCGTATTCGTGAGACGCATTAGAGTTTATTGAACTAACACGCCTTGAGGAATATTGATGAACAAACTCCTCCCTCTCATTCCCCTGCAATTTATCCACCGCCTTACCTATATTTAATGATTTCGGAAAACCACTATTCCCTGTAATAAATACCTTCCCGTTTCTACGAGCAACAAAAGCACCAGTTGAAACAGTTGGGCAAAATATCATTCCCGTATATTCAATAGGTGTTATGGTTGCCAGAGTGGTTTTATATCCTGCCCCCATTCGTATCTCTTGTGTTCCGCATTCGTCTTGAATAGCATTAAGTTTTCTATCCTGTTGTCTGTCGCATCGTGATTGATGTGGTGAACACTTTCCTGTCTTGTTAGCGGTCTGCCAATTATCATCGCAACATTTATTCTGTGTTCCATTACATAACCATCTTTTCTCGCCATATCCAAATAGTCTTTTGGACATCTCACATATTTTATAGATTGGTCGGCATACTTTCCCTTTCTCTTCCTGTAAGTCAGTCCCCCCTTCCACGCTGGATTTTTCTCTCCTGCTAACCCCTTTCCTGTTCTCAATTTTCCCTTGCCATTTGCTGAATAGTTTTTCAACCAATCTTTTGCTTTTCCACAACATTGACGAGAACAGTAATTCCCCACATACTTTCTGTAAGTTAGAAACACCACTTGGCAAATAAGGCATTGTTTCCATTCCAGAGAGTTCTTCTGCCTGTATGAATACAAGTTTTCCTTCTCGTTCAACAAGGCAACGATGATTTCTGCTGACGATTTGGTCTGTATAATCTGATTGTATTCTAAAAGCGGTATCCTGCTGGATATTATATATTTGCCACGCTTTCGGCTTCTCCCATTTGTAAGAGTTGGTTTGAACATCATATATCATAATTCTATCATAGTGCTTGGTTTTACGCAAGAGCCTGAACCCTTTTTCTGTAAGTATTTCTGTGTCTTCTGATAAGCAACCATACACCCAAGCCACAATATCCCTAATCTCAAATCCAGCGTCTTCCAGATTAACTGCCATTCTATGTTGTGTTCTAGTTCCACAAGCACAAAGTATATGCCCACCTGGCTTTAATACTCGTAACACTTCTTTCCATACTTCAACGCTTGGCACATCATAGTCCCACTTCTTGCCCATAAAAGATATTCCATAAGGAGGGTCTGTCACCACGCTATCCACGCAATTATCTTCCATTGTCTTCATCACCTCAAGACAGTCTCCATGTATTATTTTATTCATAACCTATTTAGATTTTAAATATTCTTTAAGTTGTGAATATAAACAAAGCAATGCTTCTTCCATACTGTTTAAGCAACAATCAATGTCATTGCCCGTATCAATATAAATTTGGCTAACAGGAGTTCCGTCTTCATCTACGGCATTTTCTCTATCGTCAATTCTTCCAAACCATCTTCCGTCTTTTTGCTCTGTTAAAATAAACTTGTATTCTTTCATACTCTATTCCTTAACCTCATTATATGGATTGCAATTAATACAACCATATCTAACTTCTTCTTGTATCTCAGGAAACCTTTTATCAAACTGTTCTAAGGCTTTATCTGCGTATTCTACGGAGGTATTTATCCCTACACTCTTGAATATTGTGCAAAAAGCCTCTCCCCAAAATCTCCTGCGATCTGATTGTAGTTGGTCGTTCATAAAATTTCTATTTTACCATTTGTAAAGTATGCTCTTGGGCGTAGATTAGGTATTTCAAGTGTTTTACCAACAAAACTCCTCATAAAGTTAATAAAAGACCCATCTGACTCCACATCTTGTGGTTCATGTGGAAGCCCTGCATCTGTCCATATATCTACATTATGATATGTTTCACCTGTCTTCGTGTCTTGAATAGTGAAGCTGCAAATGTCATCAAATTCTTGTGATCTTACAAGGTATTTCATATTATTTAATTTAATTAATCAATAATCTGATAAGGTTGGCGAGATTTGACTCGCAGAGCACATTCGCTAGCAATACTCTTAGAGGCTAAACTATTGCTGTGCTATATAAAATATAGGCTTAACAATAATACGGCTACCGTAAGGAGGTGATCTCAGGACTACGGCCATCCCGTGGATTACTATCCAATACAACCTTACCAGATTATTGACCTCGAGCTATGACTCAAGGTCTTTTGTTCATATTATTTAATCTCAATGCCCGTAATTTCTTTGAATAATTTTTTATCAAAGTTAGGGATTTTTTTAATCTTATCTTTTCTATCTTGATTACTCTCCCACCACTTAGCCCAAGCTTCTTTGTAGCTCAGTTTTTTAAGGTAACCGCCTGTGGTTTTCCACTCTGGGTGATTTTCTTTTTCTTTGTCAGTCATATCTGATGACCAAACATAGATATTGATAGGTAATTCAAAGTAAACATACTTATCGCTATTAATATATTCACTTAACTTGATTTTGGTCATTTTGTTAAAAGACCTCATCATAGGTTCGTCCGTGTTAAATATACCCGAGTTGCGGTCACCCGAGTTGTGGTGACCCGAGTTGTAGTCACCCGAGTTGTAGTCACCCGAGTTGTAGTCACCCGAGTTGTAGTCACCCGAGTTG
>ERZ761595.33-NODE-33-length-45169-cov-5.163031_pt1 | contig 45169 bp, 61 predicted proteins | sample MGYA00511035_ERZ761595 | MGnify/ENA primary metagenome ERZ761595 (study PRJEB28899, sample SAMN03785553) | bioreactor sludge metagenome | biome: EBPR Sludge; feature: EBPR Bioreactor; material: 0.22µm filtered reactor supernatant | place: Saint Lucia: Queensland...
GCGAGTAACGTACACCCGCATGACCTGAAAGCCGGCCGTCTTTGGCCATCCCGCCGTCGCGCGCTGCGACCGGGAAAGTGTGCTGGATGCCATGCAAAGAAATCGTGAACTGAAGATCGAGCTGTGGCCGATCGAGCGCGTCCAGCCCTACGAGGGCAACCCGCGCATCATCCCTCAGGCGGCCGTCGAAAAGGTGGCCGCTTCCATTCGTGAGTTCGGTTGGCGACAGCCGATCGTCGTCGACAAGAAAGGCGTCATCGTCGCTGGCCACACCCGGCGCCTGGCGGCGATGCACCTCAAGCTGGATCAGGTCCCGGTGCACGTCGCCGTTGATCTGAGTGCGAAGGCCGTCCGGTCCTATCGCTTGGCGGACAACCGTGCCGGCGAAGAAACGCGCTGGAATATGGATGCTCTTGCCGCCGAGCTGTCGGCGCTTCGCGACCTCGACGTCAATCTTCTGGATCTGGGTTTCAATCCGATCGAGTTGCCGACCGACGTGCCGGAGCCCGAGGAAGCCGACGAGGCCGACCTCAAGCCGCTCGACCGAGTTGATGCGAGGCGCTGTCCGCACTGCGGCGGGACGCTCTCGTGAGCGTCCGGCTGTCCTGGGTGGAGCGGGGCGCTATCGATTATGCGTGCCGGCACTGGCATTACTCACGCCAAACGCCGGCCGGTCGATTGATGGGATTGGGCGTCTGGGAAGGGCCGCGCTACGTCGGGGTCATTGTCTTCGGCCGCGGCGCGACGCCTCGCATCGGTCAGCCCTATGGCCTTCAGCAAGGTCAGGTCTGCGAGCTCGTGCGGGTCGCGATGCGCGACCATGCATCGCCGGTCAGCCGGATGCTGGCGGTTGCCGTCAGGCTATTGAAGCGCCGGTGCCCGGCGCTGCGCTTGGTTATCTCCTACGCCGCCTCCGAGGAAGGGCATCACGGCGGGATCTACCAGGCGAACGGCTGGCTCTACGAAGGACCGATGGAAAGCTACAAGGTGTCGCTGGGAGGCAAGCTGGTCCATCCGCGATCGATCGGCTCGAAGTACGGGCGGCATGAGATCGAGTTCCTTCGAGCCATGATTGATCCGAATGCCCATGTCGTCCGGGGGCTGACGCGTCACAAGTACCTGATGCCGCTCGACGACGAGATACGGCAGCAGGTCGCGGTGAAGGCCAAGCCATACCCGAAGAAGGATTTGCGCGCGAAGCAAGCGATGGCCGGCACCCCCGGCACAGCGGCGGTGTAGCGCCGACCCGCGCGCTCCAAGGATGCGGAAATGACCGAGGCGACCACCGCCAACAAGGTGCCGGCCACGGCCGCTGCGGCGTTGATCAAGGTCACACCTCGGCGGCTGCAGCAGCTCGTCAAGGAAGGCTGGATCACGAGAGCCGGCCGCGGCGGTTACTCCGTCGTCGGCGTCGTACACGGATATATCGACTTCCTGCAGGACGAGGCGCGACGGTCGAGCAAGTCAGCATCCGCCAGCCGCGTCACCGATGCACGGACGCGGGAGATCGAACTACGCATCGCTGAAAAAGAAGCAAACCACCTTGCCGAGGGACGCGAGGCGGCGATCGCCGGCGTCGACTTGATCATCGGCGGCCTGCGCGCCGACCTGACAGCCGCGCCAGCCCGCATCACCTCGGACCTCGAGGTCCGCCGCAAAATCGAGACTGTCATTGATGCCGCACTCCGCGCCGCCGCCAAGCGTGCGTCCGCATATGCGAGCGGTCTGCCAGAGGATAGCGGCTCTTCTGACGCCGGCGCCGAAGTCGACGCCTGACGTCTGGGGGGGCGAGCACCGGGTCTACCCGCCTTCGGCCGGCATCCCAGGCCCTCGCGATCCGTGGCTGACGCCGTACATCATCGCCTTCGAGCGGTTCTTCGATGAACCTCGATACGAAGAGGGGGTGCTGGTCACCGGTACGCAGATGTCGAAGACCGACGGCGCGCTCGACGTCATCGGTTGGCAGCTCGACACGCGGCCCAGGCCGATCCTCTACATCGGCCCATCGCGCGACTTCGTGACCGAACAGTTCGAGCCGCGCCTGATGGCGCTGATCGAACAGTCATCGCGATTGTCGAAGTTGCTGGCGCGCGGCAAGCGCAACAAGAAGTTTCGGAAGATCGTGAACGGCGTGCCGATCCGCTTGGCATGGGCCGGGTCGCCCGCCTCGCTCGCGTCCGACCAGGCCGGGTTGGTGCTGGTCGACGAGTTGTCGAAGATGTTCCGGGTCCGCCAGAAGGCCGGCGACCCCTTCGTTCTCGGCAAGGCGCGCGCCGACACCTACGCCGACCGGAAGATCGCAGCGATGTCGACGCCGGAAAACGGCACGGTCGGCATCGAAAAGGATGGCCCGTCCGGGCTGGAGTTCTGGGCGAAGGCCGACACCGACATGATCGAATGCGCGACCTGGAAGCGCTGGCAAGCCGGGACGCGTCACCACTGGGCTTGGCGGTGCCCGCACTGCGCGGAATGGTTCATCCCTCGCTATCGCGATCTTCGTTGCGATTGCCTGGAAGAAGGAACCGCGACGCCGGCGATCGCGAGACGCACAACCTATCTGGCCTGCCCAGCCAACGGTTGCGTGATCGAGGAAGCGCACAAGGAGGCGATGAACGCCGGCGGTCAGTTCGTGGCGCCGGGCGAGTTCATTCGGCCCGATGGCACGGTGGGCGGCGATCCTGCCGATAGCACCACGATTTCGTGGTGGGCATCCGGTCTTGCCTCGCCGTTCTTGTCCTGGGGCGAGCGCGTCGCGGAGGTGCTGGCGGCGAAAGGGACGGGTGACCCGTCGACCATCAAGGCCGCGATGAACAAGGTCGGCGAGCTGTACTCGCCGATTCCCGCGATGGCGGTCACCGACGAGACCTATGATTCGAAGGTCGGCGGGTTCCGGCTCGGCGACGTCCCGCCGGAGGTTCTGCGCCTCGTCATGGGCGTTGACGTTCAAGGCAATCGCCTCGTCTACGTCGTTCGGGGTTTCGGTTCCGGGGCCCGGTCCTGGCTGATCGACGCCGGCGAGATATGGGGCCCGACGCGCGAGGAGGAGGTCTGGGCAAAGCTCGGCGCCAAGCTCCAGCAGCCGATCGCCGGCCTGCGCATCGAGCGGTTGATGATCGACTCCGGCTTCCGGCCCGACAAGCGCGAAGCGGGCGACTATCACAAGGTCTATGCGTTCTGCCGCCGGTGGCCGTGGCTCGCGACGCCGACGAAGGGCCAGACAAGTCAATCGACGCCCGTCGTCATGAAGAAGGTTGAAGTGACGGCCGACGGGCGCAAGGAAACCTACGGGATCACCCTCGCCCACGTCGACACCGACTATTTCAAGGGCCTCGTTCATTCGAGGATATGGACGCCCGCCGGCCAGCCGGGGGCGTTCCTCGTCCCCGAGATGCCCGACGATCTTGCCGAGAAGTACCGAAAGCAACTGCTTTCGGAATCGCGAGGGGACGATGGGAAGTGGCATTCGCGGTATCGCGAAAACCATTTCTTCGACGCCGAGGTTCTGGCGGCCGTCGGCGGCTTCCTGATCAAGGCGCACGCTTTTCCCGAAGGGATGGTGCGCGACATTGCGGCCGAGCCTGTCTCGGCCCCCGCGGACAAGCCGGCGTCTCCGAAAGCGCCGTTTCCGAAAACAACTGGTTCGACCCTGCGGGATCGCATGGCGGCGCGAGCGCAAAAACTGAACGCGAGGTAGAACGTGGGTGGAACGGAAATCGCCGTCTCCAAGCCGCGCGTGCGGGTGCCGGCCGGTTCGCAGCGGGCGCCGGCCGCCGGCTACCTGCGCGGGGAACCCGGGTTCACGGAGCCGAAGATTCTCGGCTGGATGCAGCCGACCCTACGAGAGCCGTCGACCGAAATCAGGGAGGCCTGGCGTCACGCCGCAGCGCGGATGGTTGATCTGATCCAAAATTCCGGCTTCATCGCCGGGATCGTCGACCAGTCGACTGCAGCGACGGTGGGGTCCGGGCTTCGCATCAATCTGGTTCCCGATTACGAGACGCTTGGCTGGACCGAGGACGAGGCGAACGCATGGGCCAAGCGGGCGGAAGCACGCTTCGCGCTGTGGGCGAACAACCCGTACGAATGCGACGCCGAGCAGCGCCGCTCACTCGGACAGATGGCGAGCTCGAACCACAAGCATTGGCTCGCATTCGGCGAGACGCTGGCGCTGTTCCCCTGGGAGCGGCGGCCGGGCGCGATGTTCGGGACGAAGGTCGCGCTGACGCCGGCTTTCCGGCTTTCGCAGCAGACCGACGATCAGAAGCGCATCGTGCAGGGCATCCGCCTTGGCGCGCTCGGACAGCCAGTGGCCTATCTGATTGGTGCGCCGCGGCCGGGAGGCATCGACGACATCCGGGAGGTGCGCGGCCGCGACCAATGGGGTCGCATGATTGTCGCGCACGTCTGCGACGCGCCTACTGGCGCGGTTCGCGGCATCACGCCGCTTGCGCCGATCCTGCGGGTAACCAAGCAGTTCGACCAGCTCGCCGACGCGACGCTGACGAGCGCGATCGTGCGGGCCGTCTTTGCTGCGACCATCGAATCGGACCTGCCGACGCGGGACGTGCTCGAGGCCTTGCAGTCGGAAACCGACCGCGCCGCCGGCCAGACCTCGCCGCTCGACTCCTGGCTCGACGGCTCGGCGGGCTGGAACGCCAACGTCGATATCAACCTTGGCCAAGGCGGCCGGATTGCGCACCTCTATTCGAACGAGCACCTGAAGTTTCACGACTCCTCTGCGCCGACCGCCGACTACGAAAAGTTCGCCAGTTTCCTGCTGCGCGAGATCGCTCGTTGCGCCGGGCTGACCTTCGAGGCGGCGACCGGCGACTACCGGAACGCAACCTATTCGTCGATCCGGATGGGCACGGCCGACATCTTCCCGCTGACCGTTCAGCGCCGGAAGTTCATTCATGCGCCCTTCCATCAAGCCGCGTTCGAGGCCTGGCTCGAGGAAGACATTGCCAAGGGCGGGACACCGTTCCCCGGTGGGCTGGATGGCTTCTACGAATTGCGCCCTGCCGCGGCCCGCGCCGATTGGCGCGGCGGGCCCAAGCCGCAGGCCGACGACGAAAAGACCGCGAAGGCGCACGAAATCTGGAAGCGTCTCGGAACGATCACCGATCAGCAAATCTGCGACGACCTCGGCACGGACGTCGAGGACGTCTACCGGCAGCTCGCCTACGAGAAGCGTCTTCGCGAGGAGTACGGCTTGCCCGATTACGTCCAGCCTGGCGTGACCGGTGTCGGCAAGGACGCGGAACAGGGACCGGGGAAATCCAGTGACTGACCTCCTTCCCATCGACCCCTGCGCCGCCCTGCTACAGCTTGAGCATGCGCGCCTCGACATGGTGACGAGCGGCGGCGTGAAGCTGTTCCGCTACCGCGCCTCGTCCGGCGAGGAACGGGAGATGCAGTTCACGACGGCCCGCATCTCCGAACTCGACGCTCTCATTCGCGAGTACCGCGACGCCTGCCAGCGCCAGACGCTTGGCGTCGGCAGCCGCGGTGTCCGGCGCTGCATCATCGCCCGATAGGGGTATCCATGTCCTATTTGTTTCAAATTGCTGACCGGGTTCTCAACCGGCCGCTCCTGATCACGCCCGACAAGGCGAATGTGATTCTGGGAGTTCTCGGCGGGCGCATTGGCATCGACGCCAGCCGGTTTGTCGGTTCGCCCGTCGAGCGCGATGAGAGCGGCCGCGCGGTGAATTACAAGCCCTACCGGGTTCAGGACGGTGTCGCCATCCTGTCCGTCACCGGCTCGCTGGTGAATCGCGGCGCATGGATTGAGGCGTCGTCCGGGTTTGTCTCCTACGAGGGCTTCAAGTTCCAGATCGCCGAGGCAACCCGCGATCCGAAGGTCGATTCGATCATCCTCGACTTCAACTCGCCTGGCGGGATGGTCGACGGCGTGTTCGAGGCGGCCGGCGCGGTGCGCGCCGCCTCGAAGCAGAAGCGCGTAGTCGCGTTGGCCGACGGCATGGCCTGTTCCGCCGCCTATGCTCTGGCGTCGCAGGCGACCGAGATCGTGGTCACCGATACCGGCGTACTCGGATCGATCGGCGTGGTGCTGATCCACGCCGATTACAGCCGCGCGCTCGAGAAGGAAGGCATCGCTGCGACCCTGATCTACGCCGGGGAGCATAAGGTCGACGGAAATCCGTACCAGCCGTTGCCCGACACCGTGAAGGCCGAACTGCAAGCGGAGATCGATGGCATCTACACGCGGTTCGTGCAGCTCGTCGGCAAGGGCCGTGGCGAGCGGATGAACACCGAGGCGGCGCGCGGAACCAAGGCTCGCGTCTTCGGTGGCGGCGATGCCGTCGCGGCCCGCCTCGCTGATCGCGTCGGCACCTTCGAATCGGTCCTTTCGGACCTCACCCGCGGCCGGTCCGGCCGCTCTCCATCGGCCAAAGGAGTTTCCATGACCGAGAATAGCAACGGGCCTGTCGTCGGCTTTTCCCAAGCCGACGTCGACCGCGCCCGCGCCGAAGGCAAAGCCGAAGGCCTCAAGGAAGGCGCTGCCGCTGCCAGCGCCCGCATCAAGGCGATCCTCGGCAGCGAAGAAGCCAAGGGCCGAGAGGCGCAGGCCCAGGCGATCGCCTTCGCCACGGACATGTGCCCTGAAGCGGCAGCGGCCGTTCTTGCCGCTGGGCCGCAGGCTTCGGCCGCTCAGGCGTTCTTCGAAAGGCAGGCGAACAATCCCGCCAACGCCGTCGCCGGCGTCATTGGCGCGCAAGGCGATCAGCCGCCCAGCGAGCCCAAGGGCGCGGAGCGCGGCGCTGCGATCGCCGCGAAGTTCAAGAAGACCACCGGCCGCTGATAGCGGCCGTTCTCCTTCCCTCTCAACCTCTTGAGGTCGCTCAATGCCCGCTACCTATGTCCCCGGCGTTGCCGGTTCGCGCTTCGGTGACATTCCGCAGCGCGTCGAACTCTTCAACCACGCGGTGCCGACCCCGGTCACCGAGGATTTCCCGATCGGACAGAACACCACGCTCGAGGCCTATTCCGTGGTTGGGCTGGATGGCTCCGGCAACCTCGCCATGGCCAAGACCAGCTCCACGGCGGTCGTGCCGATGGGCGTCCTGCTGGCCAAGGTCGTCACCGGCGCGGGCCAGACCGATCGGGTGCCGATCTACCGGCAGGGCAACTTCAACCTCGACGCGCTGGTCTGGCACGCGGATTACGACACCGACGCCAAGAAGGCGGCGGCGTTCCGCGGCTCGCCGACCCCCACCAACATCATCGTCCGCAAGCGCCTCTGATCAGAGCGCGCCCATAGGCATCAACGCCGGCCCTGCCGGCACCTTCTGATCAAGGAGCGCCATCATGGCCGATTTCGTGAATTACGAACTCTGGGACACGCACACCACGCTTGGCGTCTACAGCGAGCTCGATGCCCCGAAGACCTACTGGCTCGACCTGCTGTTCGGCCGGTCGTTCGTGTCGGATTCGGAGGCGATCGACTTCGCGAAGATCCCGCGCAACGGCCGCAAGCTCGCGCCGTTCATCCTGCCCATGGCGCAGGGCCGGCCGATCTATGACCGCGCCGTGCAGGCGGCCTCGTTCAAGCCCGCTTACGTCAAGCCGTCCGATCCGGTCAGCCCGACCCGCGCCCTGCAGCTCCCTCCCGGCAAGGCGCTCAGCCCTGCCGACATGACGCCGATGGCGCGATACGAGGCGGTCAAGGCGGACATCATCCAGACCCACAAGACGGCCGTGACCCGGCGAGAGGAATGGATGGCAGCTCAGGCGGTCATTTACGGGCAGGTCATCGTCGACGGTCCCGACTATCCCGCCACGGTGGTCAATTTCGGCCGGGACGCGGGAAACACTATCGTCCTCGGTTCTGGCGCCCGCTGGGGCGACGCCGGCGTCTCCATTACCGACTCGCTGCAGTCGATGGTCGATCTCGCCCACAACGCGCGGTTCGGCGGTGCGGTCAATCGGGTCACGATGGGCCTCGACGCCTGGGCCAAGGCTCGCAAGGATGCCGGGTTCCTCGACCGAATGGACATCAACATCGTCGGCTCGGAGACGAGGCTGGAGCGCGGCCTCCTTCCGGGCGGCGAGGCGCGCTACGTCGGCACGATCGACGGACTGCTCGACGTCTGGGTCTACAACGACTGGTATCTGGACGACAGCGGGGCCGTTCAGCCTTTCATGTCCCCCAAGGACGTGGTGCTGACCGGGCCGAATGCTGACGGCGTCCGCGCCTACGGCATGATCCTCGACGTCCACGCCGAGTTCAAATCGCTGCCGGTGTTCGTGCGCAATTACATCCCGCAGAACGACGTTGCGATTGAGCAGATCGTGACCCAGTCGGCGCCGCTGCCCGTGGTCGTCAACCCCAATGCAACCGTTCGCGCGACCGTCGTCGCCTAACCCCGGGCGGCGGCACGCGCCGCTCGGCTTTGGCCGCTGGTCGGCCGCATCTCAAAGATAGGAGCCATTTATGGCCAAAGTCATTGCCCGCGCGACGTTCATCCAGACCGTCAAGCCGGGGAAGAACGCGACGCGCGACACCCCCGCCGTGGAGCCGGAGACGAAGACGATTCGATCCGGCGAGGAAGTCGAGATCGACGACTTGGACCTCGATAGGATGCTGCGCGAGGGAATCGTCGAGCTGCCGCCCGATGTCCGCGAGGCCTCCGAGGCTGAAAGCGACCCGCAGGCCTCCGGTGGAGCCAACGGGAAGCGCGGCAAGGCCGCCGGCTGAACACGATGCATCGGTTCGCCGCCTTCGAGCGCGTCGTCTCGTCCAAGATCGACGAGTGGACGGGTGAGCGGACGCAGATTTTCCAGTCGGCCGCGGGCGTCGGCAAGGGATTTCTCGTCGGTGCGAAGGTGGCGAACCCGATGCTCGTCGTCGGCGTGGTCGCGGAAGGTGCATCCGAAGCATTCGCCCGCGGCGCCCGGTCCAACATGCAGGATCGGGCTGATGTAGAGGTGATGAACACGACGATCAGCTACCGCGCGGATGCGCTGGCGGCGGCTTCCATCCGCCTCGCCGGCGGTGACGAGATCGTTCTTTTCGACCGTCCTCGGAAGCCTTCCTTCGTCGTGAGCGACGTCGATGCCGACGGGATGGGCCGGGTGTCGGCGATCGTCAAGTACCTCAAGGACACCGTCCCGTGAATCTGACATCGCTCGCCTTGCGCCTCGCCACCGCCGGTGCGCTGCGCGATGCGACGTGGGCCGGCACGCGCGTGAATGTGCAGCCGATCGACCCGTTGGCGGGCCTCTCGGATGGGCAAAAGCCGCTCATCGCGATCTATACGGGAGAGACTGTCGTCGAGGGCATAGCAGGCCGCGACGTGTTCGGCGGCGATCACACCGTCGACCTCATCATTCAGACCTATGTGCCGCCCCGCTTGGTCCTCGCCGGTGTCGGCACCGTCGACACCTCGAACGAGTACGGCGAAGCTGTGATCGAGATCATGGGGCGGCAGATCGAAGTTGCCCTCATGCAGGCCGAAACCGCATGGGCCAAGCTCTGGCGCGACCTCATTTTCGAGGTGGTCGGGATCAACTCCAAGCCGTACCTTATCCAGAGCGACAAGGGGCCGCGCGCCGTCGCGCGGGAAGTGCAGTACACCCTCAAGACAATTTCCAGCCCGCCGTTTGGTCAGCCGGCCGGGGTCTGGGCCGCCCTGCTGGCGGCTGTCGATGCGGACGAGGCCAACGGACCGCTGCACACGCTAATCGCGGCCGCGCTGCGCGGCAACGCTCTCCCGGCCTGGAAGGACGCGATCTACAGCCTCGGACTGCGGCGCGAGACCGGCGAAGCGCTCGGCATCGGGCCGGTGGCCGCAACCGACGCCGGCGAGATTCCGCCGTTGACCGATGGCGGCGACATCATCTTCCAGGCCGCGCCATGAGCCTGCTGGCGCGCATCGCAGCGCTCGAGCACCGGGTCGCGCAGATGATGCAGCATGGGCCGGTGGCTCAGGTCGACGCGGCCAAGGGCCGGGTCCGGCTGCGACTCGGCGGTTCTGACGAGCAGCCGTTGCTCGGGCCATGGATTCCCTACGCGCAGCAGGCCGGCGCGCTGAAAATCCATTCGCCGCCGACCGTTGGCCAACAGATGGTCGCATTCAGCCCGGGCGGGGAGCCGCGCCAGGCCATCGCTGTTGCATCGACGTGGTCCGACCAGAACCAGGCGCCGTCCGACAAGGGCGACGAGAACGTCATCACCTTCGGGCCGTGGCGGATCGAAATGAAAAGCGGTGCGGTGAACATCACCGGACCGAAGATCAAGATCACCGGCGACGTTGAGATTACAGGGAGCGCCGATGTCAACGGCGGCACCCTGAAGCATGACGGCAAGAACGTCGGCAAGAACCACAAGCACAGTGGCGTGCAAGCCGGAGCCGCTCAAACCGGTGACCCGGTCTAATGGAGATCACCATGCCGAAATATGAAATTACCGCGCATGCTGGCGATTACGTCGCGGGCCAGCGGGTCATGAACCTGCCGATCATCGACGGAAAGCGAACGATCACCTTGTCGAAAGCGCAGGCTGACTACGAACTCCTGCAAGGGACCATTACGCCGATCGACGATCCCGAAGGCGTGACGGGCGTTAAACCCGATCCGGCGAAGCGGAAGGGCGGCGCGGCCTGACATGACGGCAGGCATGAACCGTGAGACAGGGCGCATCCTTGAGGGGTTCGCCCACGTCGAACAGTGCGTCGCCGTGATTATCACAACGCCCGTCGGCGTCCGCGTCATGCGTGAGTGGTTCGGATCGCCCGTGCCGAAGCTGCTTGGGCAGAATCTCACGCCCGACACCTTCATGCGGTTCGTGCAGGCGGTTTGCATCGCCGTTGAGCTTTTCGAGCCCCGTTTCAAGGTCCGGCGTGTGCTGCTGCGCGGCACGGGCGCTGAGGCGCAGGCCGGTCGCGCCGGCTTCAACTTGCTCGGCGATTTCCGCCCTCGCGCCCTGGAAGGGGACTTCACCGTTGATGGCGGCGAACGGTCCATTCTCATCCCTGTGTGAGTGATCCATGAGCCGCTTCTCGCAGATCGACCTGTCGGCCTATGTGATCGCCGACGTCCTCGAAGCTTTGTCCTACGAGGCATATCTGGGCCGTGACCGCGCCGAGCTCCAGGCGCGCTGGGAGGCGCGGCGGGTCGCCAACCCGCTGCTGCCGGCGTTCGACACGCTGTTTCTGGAAAGTGACCCCTCGTCAGTCATCCTTGAGGTCGGCGCATACCGCGAGATGCTTTTGCGGGGCCGCGTCAACGACGCCATCCGTTCTCTGACGTTGGCCGGCGCGTTCGGGCCGGCACTCGACCATATCGGCGCGACCTACTACCGGACGATCCGCCGCGACGGTGAGGACGACGAAACCTATCGCCAGCGCCTCGCGCTCGCGCCCGAGGCCTGGTCGACCGCCGGGCCGGTCGGCGCCTACGTGTTCTGGGGGCTGTCGGCCTCGCCCGACGTCGTCGACATCGCGGTGTATTCCGAGGACGAGGGCGTGTGCCTCGCCCCGCGCATCCGCGCGGTCGTGCTCGGCAACCCGCTGGCGCACACCCCGCCCGGCGACGGCACGGCCTCGCCGGCGCTGCTGGCGACGGTGCAGGCGGCGCTGCGCCGCTCGGACATCCGCCCGGCCGGCGATCTGGTGACGACAGAGAGCGCCGTGCCGCTGCCCTTCGACCTCTCCGTCACCCTCACGGTGCGCTCCGGGGTCTCGGCGGCGCTGGTCGCCGAGCAGGCCCGCGCGCGCCTGGCCGCCTATTGCAACGGCCGGCTGCGCTGGGCCGGCGACGGCGTCAGCGGGCCGGTGATGCTGATCGGCCGGACGTTCAGTGTCGAGACGTTGGCCGGCGTCGCCATGGGGGGTGACCCCAACATCCTCGCCGTCGATGTGATCGGCGGCGACGTCAACCCGCCGCACCCGGACTACGGCGAGGACGCGCTGGCGACGGTCGGGACGGACGCGTTCGAACCGCTCGACCCCGAGATCACCGCGCATCTGTTCCGCGCTCCGCGCCTCGGAGCCCTGACAATCGCCACCACAATCGCCAGCATCGGATGGACCGGATGAGCCTGCCCGCCACCAATATCCTGCCCCAGCATGTCGACCAGACCATCGCGGGCGCGGTCGACACGCTGAGGACTGCGCTCGAACAGAAGATCGGCGCGGCGACGCCCTCGTTCGTCTCGCGGGCCGCGCTGGAGCTCGCCGACGTTCCGGCCGTCGCCCAGCGCGTCGGACTGTTGATCGGCGAGAGCTGGGTCGATGCGGTGCGCGTGTCGGCCGAGCCCGCCCATGCCCTGAAAGCCCAGGGGCGCGGCGGGCAGTGGTGGGAGCTGCGCCCGAATCTGATCACGCCCGACATGGCCGCGTCGCCGGCGGAGGCGGCGACGGCCGCCTACAAGATGAGCCGGTCCCTCGCCGGCCCGGCCGGCGTCGTCATCGACCTGCCGATCGACCCCGCGGCGATGGCGGCGGCGGCGACGGATCAGGCCCGGCACGCGGTGATCCAGGGCTACGTCGACTGGGCCGAGCGCAACCTCGTCACTGCCTCGTCCGAGGTGCGGCTGGTGCTGCCGGCCGGCGGCTGGGGCGTCTACGGGCAGCTCTCGCGCGGCACTTTCGAGACCGGCGGGCACTCGCCGCCGATCGTGCTGCGGGCCGGCTCGGTGCAGACCGTGACGGTGCAGAATATCGCCTTCGGCGCGAAGCGGTCGGAGGTGGTCTACGTCTCTGTCAGCAACGGCGGCGCGGGCTACACCGCCGCCACCGTCGCCTTCTCGGGCGGCGGCGGCGCGGGCGCGACGGCCACCGCCAAGGTGGCCGGCGGCAAGGTCGTCGGGATCGTCGTCACAGCCGGCGGATCGAGCTGGACCAGCGCCCCGACCGTGACGATCAGCGGCGACGGGGCCGGGGCGGCCGCCACCGCCACGATCAACCGGAACATCGTCGAAGTGACGGCGACGCTCTCCGCCCTGCCGACGACGATCGCCATCGGCCAGCCCTTCGGGATGCGCGGCCTCACCTATGACAGCGGCTCGCCGCATGATGGCGACTGGTGCTCGGGCGGCGGCGTCGTCAAGAGCTTCAACGCCGGCGCCAAGACCATCGTCTACGACACGACCTGTCCTTCCGTGATCGTCCCCAGCGGTGGGGCGATGACCGCCGGCTCGGCTGTTTTCCCGGCGACCTGGCTCAAGGTGTCGGGCGGCTACACCGGCAAGACCTCGGGCAAGGAAGGATACATCAATGCGTCCCAGGCCGGCAGCCTCAAGCTGCAGAACATCATGCTCGCCTGGGTCGACGGCGAGGATCAGGCCGACAAGGGCTCGCAATCGGGCATCCACACAGGCATGGGCTCGGCGCGCGCCCACCTCTACGGCAACACCGGCGTCATCGGATTTCCCAATCATCAGATCCGCATCGTGCAGGGTTGGCTCTACGGATCGTCCGTCTTTCTCGCCGGTGGCAAAACCGGCGAGAACGGGTTCACCCTGCAGAACGGCGGCTTCGCGCAGACGCCGAGCCTTTTCACCGGCGGCTTCTCTGGTGACGCCATCACCATCGGCGACGGCTGCTATTACCAGGCGGCGAGCGGGGCGATCGGCGCGAGCAGCCGGGGATTGTACGTGCCCGGCGGCCAGGCCAATTACCAGCTCGCCTCGATCGCCGGCTGCGTCACCGGCGTCTACTCCAACCAGGGCGGCGAAACGTATCTCTCGACCACGGTTGCGATCCGCCGCTGCTCTACCGGGATCAGGCCGGAAAGCACCGGCGTCGTCATCGGCTCGCCGACGTTCGACCGCTGCACCGCCAATGCGTTCAGCGGGTTGACGATCAACACCTGGTATCAGGGCGGCGGTTGGTTTGGCGAGACGGCCGCCGACGCGCGGGTGCGCGCCGCCGGCGTGGACGTGCAGGCGGCGGGAACGCTCACCTTCGGGGCCGGCGCGTCGATCGTCGCCGACAAGGGCACGGCGACCGACGCGGGCTCCGGCGTCACCGTCAACAAGATGGCCGGCGTCATCACCACGCAGAGCCTGACGACGGCGGCGGGCGCGTCCACGACGATCACCGTCAACAACAGCCTCGCCACGGCGGCGAGCGTGATCCTGCTGACCCGCGTCGGCGGCACCAACACCGCGGGCCTCCCGCGCGCGCAGGTGTCCTCGCGCGCCGCCGGGGCCTTCACCCTGCGCGTCGACAACGATCACGCGAGCGCCGCCTTCAACGGCACGCTCGCCTACGCGTTCATGGTCGCCTGATGGCCAAGCGCGTCGGGTGGATATTCTCGGACGCGTTTTCGGACGCGTTCGTCAAGTTCGGGCTGGTCGACGATCCGTCGATCAGGCTGGACGCCGACGCGCTGTTGCCCGACAACGCCACCGCCATCGAGCGCGAACTGGCGGCGCTGACCGGCTATGTCGACGAGATCGACCCGGCGCTGATCGAGACGATCTGGGACGCCTGGCGCTGCCCCGCCGGCCTGCTGCCATGGCTCGCCTGGGCGATGTCGGTGGACGTCTGGGAGGACGACTGGCCCGAGGTCGCCCGGCGGCAGGCGATCGCCGACAGCCCCGAATACCATCGCCGCAAAGGCACGCTCTGGGCGATCGAGAAGCTGCTAGCGCTGTCAGGCCAAGGCCATGAACTGACCGAATGGTTCGACCGCGTGCCGGAGGGCCGGCGCGGCACCATGAGCGTGCACATCGAAGCCGATCTCGCCGATGTGGGCGCGATCCTGCGCCGCATCCGGCCGCTGGTCATGGCCGCCAAGCCCAAGAGCCGGGCGCTGTTTCTCGGCGCCGGCGACGTGGTCGAGGGCGCGTTCGTCGCCAGTCTCGGCCTGCTGGTCGAGGAGCTGGTCGAAGTCGAGCCCTATCGATTCGAGCCGCAGGACGCCGAGAGCGCGTTTGTCGCCGGCCTCGGGCTCCTGGTCGAGGAACTCATTACAGTCGAGGCGGGAACATGGCCGTAGTCACCGGAATGCTGATCACCAATGCCGGGCAGGCGAAGATCGCCGCCGACATTTCGGGCGGGGCCGACCTCGCCCTCAGCCATGTCGCCTGGGGCGACGCCGCCGGCGCGCCCTACGATCCGGTGCCGACACAGACCACCCTGGTCGCCGAGAAGTACCGCGCGACGATCGCCGCCGCCGCCGTGATCGGCGGCGCGCTGGTCATTGACGCAATCCTGCCCGCCGACACCAACGACGGATCGGGCCGCGCCTCGCATTCCTTCTCGGTCGCCGAATGCGGCGTCTTCGCCAGCGACGGGACGCTGATCGCCATCGCTCGCATGGGCAACGGCTACAAGCCGGGACCGACCAGCGGGCAGGCGGTCTCGGCGACCTACCGGCTCAAGATCGCCGTCGCCAATCCCTCGGCGATCACCGTCGTCGTCGATCCGCAGGCGCAGATCGCCGTCGGCCGCTGGGCGCGCGCGCCCTGGCTGACGGTCGACGGCGTCCTCAACGCCCCGCCGGCGACCCCGGCGACCGGCGCGACCTATCTGATCGGCACGGCGCCGACCGGGGCGTGGGCGGGCTTCGCCGGCCGGCTCGCGCAATGGGTCGGCGTCTGGTCGCTGGCGAGCGCGCCCGAGGGGCACATCGTCGGCAACAGCGGCGTCGCCGAGCTCGACCCGCTGCGCTTCCTCAAACGGATCGGCGGCGTCTGGCTGTCCGCCCGCGCCACCGAGACCGCCCATGGCGTGATCCGCCTCGCCACGGCCGCCGAGGTCGACGAGGCCACCGAGGCGTTCGCCGCCGTCACCCCGGCGCTGATGCGCTCGCAATTCCAGGCCCGCACCCGCGAGCGCTTCTCGGCCGATCGCGTCTTCTACGTCCGCGCCGACGGCAACGACTCCAACACCGGCCTCGCCGACACCGCCGCCGCGGCCTTCCAGACGCTGCAGGGCGCGGCCAACGCGGTGCGCCGGCGCTACGATCCGGCCGGCTACGAGGTCGCCTTCCTGATCGGCGTCGGCACCTTCGCCCCGGCGACCTTCGACGCCTGGACCGCGGCCGTCACCATCGCCTCGACCTCCGGCGTCGCGGTCACCACCGAGATCACCGCCCCCGCCGGGCAGTACGCGATCCTGTCGCGGCGCGGCACCAAGACGACCGTCCAGAATATCAAGACCGTCGGGGTCGGCGGCGGGCTCTCGGCCTCGAACGCGGGGCACCTGATCTACGCGGGCGTGTCCTTCGCCAACGCCGGCGCTCAGGTCTACGCTGAATACGGCGGCCTCTGCGTCGCCGCCGGGGCCTATCAGATCACCACCGGCGCGGCGCAGCACTGGCTCGCCAACGCCGGCGGCAATATCGTCGCCCAAGGCATGACGATCTCGATCCCGGCGGCCGTCGCCTTCACCCATTTCGCACTGGCGCAGGGCTCGGGCAGCAATATCAACGGCGGCGGCGGGCTCGGGATATCCGGCGCGGGCGTCGCCGGCACGACCGGCCAGCGCTACCTCGTCAACACCAACGCCGTGATCAACATGGCGGGCGCCGGTGCGTCGGCGCTTCCGGGAGACGTCGCGGGCGCTGCGGCGACCGGCGGCCAGTACGTCTGAGCCTGCCCACCATCTTCGTATTGTGAGTGCTGACAACCCCGCCCCTGCTTCGGCGGGGTTTTTCAATGGAGAAACCAATGACCGAACCGACCTTCGGCATCACCATCGAGCGCACCGCCGCCGAATCCATGCCGCTGACCCATGCCGACATGTCGGTCATCGGCCTGATCGGCCCGATGGCGGACGCAGCCGGCGGCTTCCCCATCAACGAGCCGGTCGCGGTCAACTCGAATGACCTGACCATGCTCGCGACGATGGGCACGAACAACCTCGTCGTCGACGCGGTGAACGCGATCAACGATCAGCTTGGCGAGTTCCAGCGGTCCGCTCGCCTCGTCATTGTCCGGACGCCGGCATCCAGCAGCGGGGTTGCCGCAACCGCGAGGGACGAGAACATCGCCAGCATCGTCGGCAATAGCACGACCGGAACCGGCATCCATGCTTTCAAGCGCGCCGGCTCTCTGGTCAATCGCGTCCCCCGCCTGATCGGCGCGCCGGGGTTCACCGCGCATCAGGCTACCGGATCGACGGCCAATCCCGTCGCGGCGGCGCTTCCCGCCGTGCTCGACCAACTGCTTGCGCACGCCGTGCTCGACACCCCCGGCACCACCAAGCAGGCGACGCTCGACTATCTCGAAACGCTCTCGTCCGACCGGATCATCGCCGTCGAGCCCGGCGTGAAGGTGATCGACGGCAGCGGTGCGACGGTGACCCGCCCCGCATCCGGCCGCATCCTCGGCATCGCGGCCCGGCGCGACCATGAGAAAGGCGGGCGACCGTTCCATTCGTGGGCAAACCAGCCGGTGCGCGGCATCGTAGGCCCGGCGCGGCCGATCGAGTTCTCGCTGACTGACGGTGCGGTTGAGGCGCAGGAAATCCTTGCCGCGCAGGGCGGCGTCATCGTTCGGGGCGAGGGCGGCGTGGCCGACTCGATCGCCCGCGGTGGGTTCGTCTACATCGGCACCGACAATCTCGGCACCGACGCCAACTGGCGCTTCTACAACGTCACGCGCGGCCGCGACTACATCCACCTCGCCTATCTCGCGACGCTGCGTGAGTATCTCGGCAAGTACAATCTGACCGGCCAGACGCTGCAGGCGATCGCCAACACGATGAACGCCGAGTTGCGCGACCGGCAGGCGGACGGCGACATCATCGGTTTCAGGCCGGTGAGCTTTCCGGTTGATCAGAACCCCGTCGAATCGCTCCGGCTCGGCGAGATCACCGTGCTGTTCCGTGCCGAAGAGGCCCCGGTTCTGCGCAAGATCAACATCCTTTCGGGCCGGTACGCACAGGCGCTCACCGACATGCTCGGTCGCCTTGCGACGACGCTTCAGGCAGCGGCCTGACGCCATCGCGCGGCGCGCGCGGCGCGCGCGCTTAGCTCGCCTCGACCCCGAACTCAGGAGCCGCCACGATGGCGAACACGATCTATCTTCTCGAGAAGGCCAACCTCTTTCTCGGCGATGCCGACCCCACCGCGTCGACCCATCTGGTGTTGACCGACCTGCAGTTGCCCGGACCGTCGATGAAGACGGTCGAGCACACGCCGGGCGGGGCGATCATGGGTGTCAACTTCACCGTCGACATGCTCGACGCCATGGAGCCGACGTTCAAGCTCGCCGGCTTCGATCCCGACCACCTCAAGCAGTTCGGCGTGAACGCGCCCTACAAGAAGCGGTTCACGGCCTATGGCGCGATCCGCGACAAGCGCACCGGGGCGCAGGTCGAGGCGAAGGCGGTGATCGAAGGGCGGATCGCGTCCATCACGGTCGACGGTTTTTCGCCGGGCGGCGACTTCGGCCACGAGTACGCGATCAAGGAGGTTGTCGCCTATTCGCTCAGCGTCGGCGGCAACGAGGTGTTCGCGTTCGACTTCTTCGCGTCGATCTGGCGGGTCGGCGGCGTCGATCAGAACGCCGAAACGAACCGCATCCTCCGCATCCCCGGCGTCGCTTGACCGACGCCTGAAAGGATTTCATCGTGACCATGAATATTCAGCGTCCCGACGGGACCACCGAGACGGTGAAGCTCGCCTATCCGATCACGGTCGATGGGAAGACGATCGACAGCGTGACGGTGCATCGGCCCACAGCAGGCGAGGTCGCCGATTTCATCCGTCGGCTGCGCCTCACACCGGAGGATGAGCGGCACAAGATCGTTCTGTCGATGCACGATATCGACGCCGAGATCCTCGACCTTCTCGACGATGACGATCGGCTCGCGATCGAGAAGGTCGAGGACCGTTTTTTGCCGCAACGCTTGCGCGCGTCGGCCGGGTAGGGCCGGGCGACGTCTCTCCAATGATGGCGCACGTCGCCCGAGCATTTGGCTGGTCGCTCGCCGAGATTCGCGCGTTGCGATGGGACGAGCTGGTCGAGTGGTGGAACGCGGCCGACGCGTACCTGAACCCGAGGCGCAGGTGACATGCCGAATCTGACGTCCCGTCTCACCGTCGAGCTGATCGACAAGCTGACCGGCCCGGCCAAGGGCGCGGCCGGCGCGCTCAAGGGCATCGGCGACGCTACGAAGAAGCTTGAGCAGATCGACGCGTTCAAGAACATGCGTCGGGGGCTCGCCGAGGCGCACAAGGCGTACGATGTCGCAAAGCAGAAGGCGACGCAGCTCGCGGCCGCGCTGCAAGGCGTCGAGAAGGTCACGAGAACCCAGCAGGCCGCTCTGGCGCGCGCCAACGCGGCGGTTGAGCGGTCGAAGGCGGCGTGGCTCGCCCAGGGGCAGGCGGTCAGGCAAGCGACCTCGGGGTTGCAGTCGGCTGGCATTGCCATCAACGGTCTGGCCGCGGCCGAAGGCAAGCTCCGCGCGTCGATCGCGCAGACCAACGCTGCGATGGCGCAGCAAGGCGCGAACGCGGCGAAGTGGGCGAAGCGCCGGCAGGCGGCGGGGCTTGTTGGCAGCGCGATGGCCGGCAGCGCCGCGGCACGGTTCCCGCAGTGGATGAAGGATTCTGTCACCCAGCTCAAGGAGTTCGACTACGCGACGCGCCAGCAGCGCGCGTTCATGGACCTCACGAAGGACATGCAGGGGCCGCTGCAGGCTCAAGCGCTCAAGATCGCGAAGGATACGGTCTATTCCAACGTCGACGTTGTCCATGCCCAAACGGCCGCGATGCAGGGGCTGGGCGCCAAGCCTTCACCGGCGGAAAAGGCGCGAGCCGCCCTGAACATAACCGAACAATCGTCGTACCTCGCTCAGATGATGCCGGGGACCGACCTGACCACTGCGTCCGAGCTCGTGCGGTCTTACATGACCTCCTTCGGGCAGAACCCGATGGACACGACGTCGGCCCGCAACGCGGTCAACGTCCTCGCGAAGTCCGCCAAGATCGGCGGCATGTCGATGGAAGACCTCGCCCAGCTCGTGAAGTTCGGCGCGCCGTCAGCGCAGTCCGCCGGGCTGTCGCCCGAAACGACCATGTCGATTGGCGCGATCGCACGGATGGTCGGCTTGAGGGGTGACGAGGCCGGGACGTTCATCAAGGCGACCGCAACGAAGCTCCACAAGCCGACCAAGGGCGGCATGGCGGCGCTGAACGCCGCCGGCATCCGATTCGAGGATTACGTTGGCGCGCCCGGCAGCATCAGCATGGATGGCCTCAACGCGCACACGCAGCGTTCGCTCGGCATCTCCCTGTCCAAACGCGCGAAAGAGGCGCTGACGAAGGCGTTCGCGGACCCGGAGGTGCGCAAGGACCAGGGGCGATTCACCGAAGCCTACGTCAACGCGCTCGCCGGCGATCTGCCGAAAAACAAGAAAGGCGTCGTCGGACAGATCCAGCGTGACAAGGCCGCGCGCGCCGCCGGGCAATTTCACAGAGTCGCGCGGGGCACTGTTGCAACCGAAGGGTTGCTCGACGCCATTCTGAAAAGCAACATGAGCTATGCGCAGGCTTCCGAGTTTTTCACCACCGCGCATGGCGGCAAGGCGCAACTGACGGCGGCGCAGTGGGAACAAATTCAGGCGTCGCGGCAGAAGCTCACCGATGTGCAAACGTCCGATCCCGACTTCGGTAAACGCACCGCAGCAGATATTCAGGCCGGCGTCGCCGGGGCGCTCAATCAGCTCACGGGTTCGATCGAGACCGCCAAGCTCAAGACCGCCGAGGCTTTCGACGGTTTGATCAAGACGTCGGCCGAAAAGATCGGAGCGGTGCTCGACGCCTTTTCGGAATCGTCGGAAGGCGTCCGCCGGTTCACGACCGCGATCGTGGCGGCGACGGCGGGGGCGGCGACCCTCGCCGCGACCTACGGGATTCTCGGCCTGCTGCGTGGCGGCGCTGCTGCTGTTCCTGCTGCGGCGGGCGGCGCTGCCGCAGCAGCGGGAACGGTTGCTGCAACGGCCGGCGGCGCGGCTGCCGGAGCGGCGGCCGGGGCTGGAAGTGGCGTGGGGCTCATGGCGCGTCTCGCCGCAGGCGGCGTGGCGCTCCTGCAGGGCGGAGTGATCGCCGGCGTTGTGGCAGCGGCGGTCGACCTCGCGGAACGCAACCGCCAAGCGCGAGCGGAGGGCCGGACTCCTGGCGCTGCGTTGGCGGCCGGCAACCGTGCTCGTTTGCTCAAGGGACGGTCGCCCGAGGAAATGGTAGGCAACCCATCGGTGGACGTGACGGTGAACACATCGTCGCTGGACGCGGCCAAGGAGAAGGCCGGAACGACCAAGGAGGCCGTCGCTGAGGTCGGGACCCCTGTTGCGGTTCAGGTCGACGCAGCGCAGCTCGAGCGTGTCCTGTCGCTCGCCCGGCAGGCTCAGTCCGCGATCACCGGGCTGGGCGCGCAGCTCGCCGGTGTCGGCGCTTCGGCGCGCCGCACCTTTGCCGACGTCGGGGTCAGCCCGTGATGCTCTACATGATCGGACCGCTCGCCCTCACTGTTCATGGCCTCAATGCAGAGGGCGCTTCTCGCAAGCGCAAGATGGATTTCGCCGAAAAGGGCGTTCTTGGTCGGCGCAAGCCGCTCGAGAACGTGGGCGAGGGCGACGATTCTCTCGAACTGACCGGGGCCGTTCTCCCGTACCGGCTCGGCGGTGTGGGTGAACTCGCCCTCCTTGAAATGCTTCGCGCCAGCGCGCAGCCGCAACTGGTCCTTCGCGGCGACGGCGCGCTGCTCGGCTGGTACGTGATCGAGGAGGTGAGCGAGAAACACTCGTACCTCAGTGCTCAAGGGCTCGGCCAGAAGATCGAGGTTTCCATCAACCTCAAGCGCGACGAGGCGCCGTCAGCGAGCGACTTCATGGGCGCGTTCGCGTCGCTGTTCGGGTGAGCGTCATGGCCGAAGAGATCATCACCGTGGCCGGCGACGGCATCACGGTTTCTCAACTCGTCTGGCGGCGCTTCCGCCGCCGTGTCGATGGAATGGCGGAGGCGGTGCTGACCAGGAACCCCGGACTGGCGGCAAGCGAAATGATCCCGGTCGGAACGCGTGTGGTGCTGCCGGATGTGCCAGCCACCGCGGCCGACCCCGCCGTCATTTCGCTCTGGGACTGATCGATGCGCAAGGCGAAGGTCAATATCCTGGTCGACGGCCGGGACATTGCCGGCACGGTCCTTCCCATCCTCCATGACCTGACCGTCAGCCTCAAATCGGGCGGCGAGACTGACAAGGCGGAGCTGACCCTCGACGACACCGACGGCCAGATCGCCATGCCGCGTGATGGCGCGGTCATGACCATCAAGATCGACGCGGTTGAGGTTTTCCGCGGCAAGGTCACCGAAATCGAGTCCAACGGCGAGCGCAGCGGCGGCCGCACACTCTCGGTCAGCGCCGACGGCGTCAACTCGAAGGGCAAGGCCAAGCAGCCACAACAGCGGCACTGGGACAACAAGACGCTCAAAGACATCCTGACAGAAGCCGGCAAGGATGCTGGCATCTCGAACGTAAAGGTCGACAACGAACTCGCCGGCATCACGATCGAGTACGAAGCGCAGAACGGCGAATCCTTCATGGCTCTCGGTCAAAGGCTCGCGGAGCAGGTGGGAGGAACATTTTCGATCTCGGACGACCGCGCGGCGATGGTCAAGCGGGGATCCGGCAAGTCGGCGAGCGGCAAATCCATTACGCCGGTCAGCGCATCGTGGGGCGACAACCTGATCTCCTGGCGAATTGCGCCCGTGACCGGTCGGCCGCGCTTCAAGAAGGTTCGCCAGCGGTACTATGACGCCAAGAAAGCGAAATGGGTGACCGAGGCCGTCGACGTCAAGGACGATGGCGCTGAGGCCGAACATACCGCCCGGTTTCCGGCATCGGACGCGGCGGACGCCAAGCGCAAGGCGGGCTCCGACAAGACGAAGGCCGAGAGGGAGAAGGGCGGCGGTACCATCATCATCGATGGCAATGCTCGAGCCTTTCCTGAGGCAAAGGTGACGCTCGTCGGTGCCCGCCCGGGCGTCGACGGCGAATACACCGTCGACAGCGTGACCCACAAGGTCGGCAGGGACGGCGGGTTCGCCACCACCTCGCTCGAGGTCAAGCAGCCCGCCGGCGCTGCGGGCAAGGACAGCCGCAAGTCGGCGGCCGGCAACAAGTCGACTGGTTCATCGACTGCGAAAGCGCAAGGCGCGGCGATAGGCGCCGACCAGTTCGCGACGCCGTAGGAGGATTCCATGCACAGACGGCTTTTCCTGTCCGGGGCGGCGACGCTCGCGGCGACGGCGGCGCGCGGGCATTCCTGGTACGATTGGGAGTGCTGCGCCGGCAACGACTGCGCCCCGATTCCCGGCTCGGCGGTGCGCGCGACGCGCGGCGGCTACGCGGTGACGATCCAGCCCGGCGAGCATCCGTTGGTCAAGGACAGGGCCGTGACCGGCTTTGTCGCCTATGCCGACGCGCGGCCTTCCGGCGACGGCGATTTCCACGCCTGCATCGTCGGCGGGGCTCTGAAATGTCTCTACCAGCCGCCGGGGGGAGTGTGATCCATGGCTATCCCGAAGGACTTCAAGGGCCGCGCCAAGCGGCTCGACGACGTGGATTTGCCGAAGCTCGGGGCTCTGATCGGCGTCGGCGAGGACGAAATCCACGCCGTGCTCGACGTGGAATCGCGCGGCTCCGGCTTCGACCGGCTGGGCCGCCCGGCGATGCTGTTCGAGCCGCACCTGTTCTGGCGCGAGCTTGGAGCGGGCGAGCGCCGCGACAAGGCCGTGAAGGCGGGCCTCGCCTATCCCGCATGGAAGTCCGGGGCCTATCCCGCTGACAGCTATCCGCGTCTCCTGCAAGCCATGGCGATCGACGAGCGGGCCGCGCTCCGCTCGGCATCGTGGGGCCTCGGACAGGTGCTCGGATCGCATCACGCCGCGCTCGGCTTCCCGACGGTCCAGCAGATGGTCGCGGCGTTCTGCGACGACGAGGAAGCGCACCTCTTGGCGATGGTGCGCTTTATCCAGGTCAATCACCTCGACGACGAGCTTCGCCGCCACGATTGGGCGACCTTCGCCCGCTACTACAACGGTCCGGGCTACGCCAAGAACCGCTACGACGTGCGCCTCGCCGCCGCCTTCTCCCGCTGGAAGGGCATCCGCGACACGAAGTGGTCGCCATCCGACGCGGAAGCGGAGACGCGCCGCAACGACGCCATCCTTCAGCAGATCGCCGCAGAAGGCCAGAAACGGCCCGCCACGAGCGAACTTCCCATTCCCGCGCCAGCACCCGCCCCCGATCCAGCCCCGGCCCGTGGCGGCTCGCTGTGGGCTGACCTGCTCGCATCCATTCTAGCCCTGTTCAGGAGGCCCGCATGACGCGCGATTTCATCGAGGCGATCATCCGCACGGCGTTGCAGATGATCGGCATGTTCCTCGCCAGCCGGGGCTACGTCGCCGAATCGGACTGGATGGCGATCAGCGGCGGGCTGATGGCGACATTCGGCGTCATCTGGATGCTGGTCGCCCGATGGAACACCCGCAAGGTGCCCGCGCCGTGAGCGCGCTTCTCGCCGGCCTCTTGGCGCAGGCATGGCCCTATCTCGCCGCCGTCGCCGTGGCCTTCGGCGGCGCGCTCTATCTCAAGCGTCAAGGCCGGATCGACGAGCGCCGCGACGCGGAACGGAAGGATCACCGCCATGCGCAGGATATTCTCGAACGGGCTGATGCGGCTCGGGCTGCTGCTGATCGCGCTCAGCGCGCTGACGGCCTGCGTGCAGACGACGGGTTCAAGCGCGACTGAAAAGGCCCTTTGCCGGTCTTTCCGGCCGATCCTGTGGTCGGGCGGGGACACGGACAGGACGATTCACGAGGTTAAGGCGCACAACGCGGTCGGCGTCGCGCTGTGCGGCTGGAAGGGGCGGTGATGACCCCGGAGAAGATCGACGACACGGCATCGAAGCTGGCGCGCGCCGCCGAACAGGGCCGTCTTCCGGCCGACTTCGACGACGACGACATTCAGGCGATCAAGGACATCATCGCGGCATGGAACGGGCTGAAGGCTTTCGGGCGGCTCGCATTCGTGCTGCAAGCCATCGCCAAATATGTCGGATGGATCGTGCTTGCCTACATCGCGGTCAAGGGGAGCTTCGTCGACTTCATTCGGGGGGCTGTCGGCCGATGAAAGTATCCCGCAAGGTCGCCGCCGCCGCCCTCCCGTGGCTGCTCGTGCTGGCGGCCGTGCTGCTGCAAGGCAGGGACTGGCGCATCCGGGCCGCGTCCCCGGACGAGTGGATGACCGTCGCAGGCATCACCGTCGATAGCGCCGTCACGGGCATCGATCCGACCATTCACGTCGACCGGGCGATCCATCAGCCATTCGTCGCCGACTGGGTGGCCTCGGTTCGGGAGCCGGAGGCCACCGGCAACGTCGTGGTCTGCACGGGGCGGGGCCGGAGCGACTACCTCGTCGAATCGCGCCTCCCGCGTCCGACCCGGCTGTCATGGTGGATCGGCGCGCCGTGCGATCTCACGCCCGGCCGGTACTTTCTCACGACGGTGTGGACCATCGACCTTCCCGGCGAGATTCAGAAGATCATTCGCCGAAACTCGAACGTATTCACGATCTTGCCGCCCCCTTCGCCCGATCGGGCAGAGCCGCGCCCGGCGGAACCGGGCTGAACGGAGCCATCATACCCCTGAATCACCGCACCTGATCTCACCTTGCGCAACACAAGGTCGGCCCGTCGTCCTTCGGGGCGGCGGGCCTTTTTCGCGTGTCAGGCGGCTCCTATCAGAGCCTCCCGCGCCGCCGGTCGGCGAGCATCGTCATCAGGATTCGCAACGTGCGCTCCGTGCCGGGAACGGCCGTGCCGTCGTGCCATTTATCCAGCCCGGATCGCGACACGCCGAGCGCGGCGGCCTGCTGGTCGCGCGTCAGAGCCATCGACCGGCCCCAGTCGCGCAGCACCTCGCGGAACGGGCGCGGGTCGTCCTGGGGTGACTGCCCCTCCGGCGGTCGCCAGCGCGTCGCCTGATCCGTGCCATTGTCGTCGAGGTCGAGCGACATCGGCGCGTCGGGATGGATGCGCCCGCCCCCGAGGGGGAGGTCGAATCGGCTGAAATAGATCGAGCCGCGCGTGATCGGCGACACCAGCCGGGCGGCGCAGGGCTGGCCGATCAGGTCCTCGCGCGCCAGCAGCCGGCGGAAATGGGCGAGCGCGTCGGCTCCGCTCGCCGTGAGCATCCGGTCGTCGAGCCGGCCGCCGTCGTGCCAGCGTATATCGGCTTTCCACATCAGAGCCCTCCTTCCTCTGTCAGGAGGGTGGTCCCGCACGGTGACACGCTCTGCCGACCCTTGAGGGCGTCCTCCGACTCGCGCCAGGTCATGAAACCGTTGCGGACGAACCAGGCGACGGCCCGCTGCTTATTCTCGTAAATGCCACTGTTCCAGAGCATTGTTTTTTCGATGCGATCGAGGGCGGTCGCTGCCCCCATCGCCATCGCCGCGACCATCGTCGCGCCAATGGCCCGCTGGTGCTCCGCTTCATTTTCGAGGCGGGCGCGATACTCCCTCACCTCGGCGAGAGACTGATCGAACGCGCGCTCGGCGCGGTCGAGCCGAGCGATCAGCCCGGCTATGTGCCGGGGCGTGATCTTGTGCGTCTTCCCCGCTCTCGCGAGCGCGGCGACCGCTTTCACGTCGCCGTCGTTGGCCGGGTCTACCGGCCATTCGTCGATCATCGTGTCGGTCGGCTCTTTGTATTCGCGCGACATCGTATAGACCATATCCGCACCTGTTTCGCTGTGAAGGGAAAGGCCCCGCGCTGGGCGGGGCGGTGGTTGGCGGGATCAGGCGATCAGGTCGCCGTCGATGATGAAGCAACCCCGGCCGTCGGCCGGGTAGTGAGCAACAGCCGGGCCGTCCTCCGCGTCATAAAAATCGACATTGTAGACGGTGGTGAAAAGCGCGCGGGCTTCGGCCTCAGTCGAGGCCTCGCCGACGATTTCGCCCGCTTCGCCCCAAAGAACGACATGGTGGGGCGCGCGGCCCATATTGTTTTCGTTCGTCCACCAGTCCGCGCCGTACCAGATTTTCTCGAACTCCTCGGGCGTCGCCGCCCGCTTGGCTATGCGGGCGATCTCCTTGCGGGAAATTTCAAACCCGCAGTGCGTCTCGACCGCGCGGCAGAACCCGTCAGAGCCGATATTGTAGGTGTCGTAGATTTCAGCGAGGGTCATCTGTCTTCTCCACTGTGGCCCGGAAGCCGCCGGGTCGGCCGGTGTCGATCACCGTGAGAATAGGTATACGCCTGACAGGTGTATTCGTCAAGCGGGAAATGCGGCCGGCGGATTATTTTTTCGCTCGATCAAGCCATCCCGCCGACAAATCCCTCCATTCGGCCCTGGTGGTGCGCGATTGCGTCCCGCTGCGATCCCGGCTATGGCCACGCCGGGCGCGTAGCTTAAAGGTGAAGCCGGCTGCTCATAACAGCTTGAGTGCTGGTTCGAGTCCAGCCGCGCCCACCATCGCAGGCCGCGAATCTGCCCCCATTACTGCCCTCATCAAAAAACGCCATTGAAATAATTACGCTTTTCCGGCGCGGCCATGCCGCTCATAACGGCTCGCGTTCCTGCGCCGTTCGCGTTCCGGCGTCGGTTTCGGCCCCTCCGGTTCCCTCGCGTTCACGCCCGTTTCGGCCCAACCTGCCCCGAACCTGCCCTCGGGGCGCGGGCGTTCGCGGCCGCCGCCTGGAACCGTGGATCGTGATGACCGTAGTGCGCCCGGATCATATCCTCGGACGTGCCGAGCGCCCCGGCGACCTCCCATATTTCAACGCCGCTCTGAAGCAGATGCGTCGCCCTCGAATGCCGGAGCGTGTAGGCTGACACGCCGTCCCCCAGCCCGGCGCGCTCCACCGCCGCACCAAGCGCCGTCTTGATCGACTGGACCGGCGCGCCCTCGTGCTCGACCACGTAGGAGGCGCAGTGCTCCCGCCAGCGCCGCAGGTGCGCCATGAGGCGGTCCCCGATGCGGCACGGCGGCTGACGCTTCGTCGTCTCCCGCTTGCCTTGAGGCAGGCGATAGAACAGCGCCGAATCCATGTCGATATAGGAGCGCCCCGCTCCGGCATGGAACGAGGCCCGGAGCGTGTCGCCGGGCCGGGAGCCGGTGTAGTAGCCGAACAGGATCGCCCGCGCGACGTGCCGGGCCGGGCGGCGAATGCCCGGCGGCGGAGCGCCCTCCCGAAAGCGGCTCGGGATCGGCATCGGCGAGCGGTATGACCAAGCCGCCCAGACGAGGCGGGCGATCTCGGACCGGTCGAGCGTCCGTTCGCGCCGCCCGCCCTTCGGCGGCAGCCAGACCCGGATATGCTCGACGTGCAGCCCTTCCCGGTGGTGGTGCTGGATCGCGGCTGACAGGTCTTGCAGGTCGCGCCGTGCGCCCCCGGCATTGCCGCGATGATCGACATAGGCCCGGCATCGCGCGCCGGAGACGCCGGCGAGCAGGTCAGCGCCGAAGAAGCCGAGCAGCCTTTCGGCGCGGGACGCCGCGCGCTTGCGAATGTCGGCGTCGTCCTGCCTCGACACCACGTCGGCGAGGTAGATCGCGATTACGTCGGCGACCGGGATTTGAGCCGGATCACGTCGGCTTCGGGCGGGCTGGTGGCGGGCGGCCTTGTCGGCGATGTAGGCGGCGAGCCTTCTTTCAGCCGCCTCGCGATCGCCAGCGCCGCAGCCTGTGGCGATACGGGCGGGGCCATCGCGGACGATCCATCGCGCGGCCGCCCCTCGTCCCTTGAGGTACAATCGCGCGCCTTTAGCTCTGTTCGGCACAGGTCCCTCATCCGGTCGATCGCGGCGAGCGTCGTGAACTCCTTGCCAGCGATGCGCTCCACCGCCAGCCTGCCCCGGTCGCGCTCCTTGCGCAAGCCGGCGACGGTCATGCCGCCAGCCGGGAAGGCGAGGCCGATGATGTCGACAAGCCGGATCGGCGTGTCGCGCGTCACATCGGCCTGTGTGAAGCGGGCGGGGGAGCGGGGCATGGCTAGGCCGCCTCCTGAAAAGCCACGCCCTGGTAAAGCCCGTGCTCGCGCTGGAGCCGCGCCAGCGTCTTGCGGGCCTGTTTCCGAGCCGACGCCCACAGCGGCGTATCGACGTGCTCGACGAGCGCTTCCAGCATCGCGGCGACTGCCGTATCGAGCGGCCCGCCCTCGGGCACGATCAGGAAGCCGGCTGCCACGCACGATTGCAGCAGGTGGACCGCGATCATCGCCGTCTTGGCGATCGGCACATCTTCGCGCGCGTGATCGTCCAGAATGGACTGGTGGAGCCGCAGGACGCGGCGGCGCAGCTTGTGCGCGCGGGCCTCTGGCAGATCGCACCACAGGGCATCGTCGGCAGCCCGGAAGGCCGCATCGGCGCGCGCGAAGTCGTCGGGGTAGCGCTCCGCATCGACGCCGGCCCGGAGCGCCGTCCAGAGCATCAGGACGGGCAGAGCCATTTCGACGCGCTGGCGGTCGGTGGGGGAGGTCATGCGGCCTCCCTCCACTCGTCCAGCACGTCCATCAGCGCCGCGAGAACTTCCGCCGCGAGCGGGAGAACGATTCCGTTGCCCGCGAGACGCCACCAGTCAATTCGTCCGACCACCCCATGAGCCAGGAGGCGAATGCCGGGTTTGGCGCGCCGCGCCTTGCCGTCGTGGCAGGCGAGCCATTCGGCGTCGGACCAGAACCTGCCATTCCTCGATCCGGGCCGTAGACGGCTTCCAGCATCGCGTTCATCGACCGGCAGTTGCCTGGCGGGTTGCTCGTCGCCGAGCCGCCCGAAAGGCTTGTCGGCGTCGGCATGTAGGCCATCGCCAGGTAGTCGTTTAGGTTCGACATCCCGTGGCCATTGGCCTTGTGTTTCGCGATGTATTCCGGCGTATGCGGAGGAAAGTGGTCGCGCGCCATCGCCGTCGGCCACCGCGCCCCAATAGAGCCGGTTCCGTTGGTGTGGCGCGTCGATGGCGCAAGCCGGAATATCGCGTGTCCCGCAGGCGAAACCTTGCGCCGCCAGATCAGCGCGGACTCCGTCGAACCAACCATAGCCAGCCGCGCCGCTAACCTGTTCTCCCACGATGCAATCAGGTCCAAAGCCCCGTTCTCGGGCTCCGCTGACGATTCGATATAGGTCCGGCCACAGATGCCTTGGATCATCCGTTCCGGTGCCTTTACCGGCCGCGCTGAACGGCTGGCACGGGCACGAGGCCGTCCAGAGGGGGCGGGCGTCAGGCCATCCAGCAAGTCGGGCTGCGACGGACCATCCGCCCATGCCGGCGAAGAAATGGCATTGCGTGTATCCTCGGAGATCATCGGGTTTCACATCCTTGATCGAGCGGTCGTCGACATTGCCCGGTGCGATCAGGCCATCGGAGATCAGGCAACGCAGAACATGCGCGGCGGCTGGATCGTTCTCGTTGTAATAGGCCAGCACCTCGCTCACGCTCCCCCCCCCCACGTAAGCAGGGCGATGGCGGCGATCAGGAGCACGGTGGCGGCTGCGAGCAGCAGGAGACGACGGCGCGCGGCGCGGGTGGCGGGGGTCATCGCGTCTTCTCCCTGTCCGTCGCTTCGAGATAGGCCCTCACGTCCTCCACCGAGGCGATGATGTACTCGGTCTGATCGGGCAGGATGACGCTACCCGGCCCGCGCCAGCACTCGTAGAGCAGGTAGGAGGCGATATTGTCGTCGCCGAGCGCGGCGTCGATCAGCTTGACCACCGCGTCCTCGGTCGCGGCCGGCACGGCGTAGAAGCCGTAGAAATCGGGCCATGCCTCGCGCATCGCGGTCTGGATGCGATCGGATTGAGCGCGGGCGTCCACGAGGGCTTGCAGCGCGGACAGGGCGGTTTCGCGGAGGGTCACAGCCCGCACCCCGCTTCGCAGACCATCAGCAGGCCCTGCCCGTGATCTTCCGATGTCGACAAGTCGACTTCGTCAAGCGGTCGACGCGAGCGGTGCAGAAACTCTTGTTGGCGCATTCCGGGCGCGTTGCGGATCAGCCGATCAATTTCGATGGCATCCGCCCATGCCTGAGGGTCATTGTCGCGCAGCCATCGCCATTCGGCGTCCGTCTTGTAGGGGCAGAAGATGCAGGCCGATTTCGGAGGCACCGGAAAGCCGCGAGACTGGAGCCACAAGATGCAATCGGTGCGAGACATGCGTTTTTCGAGCAATGGATAGCGGTTGACCGTCCATGAAGTAAACGCCGCCCCGGCGCGCACCACCTCGTCGGTGGTGATGCCGATCCACACCTCGCACGATCTCGACGGGACGCGCTGGCGAGGCGCGTAGCCGAGCAGCGCTCGTAGCTTTTTTTCGAGCGGCTCGATTTTGAATTCGCGCGTGCACTGCCGTCGGCCCTGCCCGCCACGGCCGGACTTGCCGCCGGACGTGTAGAAAGGCGCGGAGACGAACCGATCGTTGCTGAGGGTGCCTCTTCCAGCCGCGCGGTTGCGAATGCGATCGGAGAGCCGACCGCCGCGCCCGACACGATGCGTTTCAACGCGGCCGTTGCTGTACCGCAGAATCTGCGCGTCGAGCCAATCGAGGTGGCGCATTGTCGCTGCGCTCTCATCGCCCACGTCGGCGTGGATGATATGATCCACCCAAGGGAGATCGCCGACGCACATCATCATGATCAGCGTCGATGACTGGATGCCGCCACCGTTGGACATCACCCGCAGTTTCGCGCCTTCGACCGGGCCCCAGGCCCAGCCGCCGCGCCGGATGCGTGGCCGCTTTTCTGCCGGCAGAAGCAATCCAGGGTCAAAAGTAAACAGGTCGACTTCACCGCTCATCACACAGCCTCGCAGATCGGGCGGTTGGCGATTTCTAGCAGCACGTCGGCATGGCAGGGCGCGTCGAGGGCGCACCAGCAGACAAGGTTCTTGCCGCGCAGGCGCAGCATCGCATCAAGAAGCGCGGCGCGGGCGGCTTCGGATTCCGGCCCGCTCCAATTCTCGCGCCAGTATGGCGTATCGATCCAGACGCGAAACGCCTCGACTACCCGCCGGGCGATCTCGCGATCGTCGCCCGAATAACCAGCCGCACGGCATCCGGCGACGGTGAACGGGTTGCCGAACACGGACGGCCTCGCGACGTTGACCGCCGGCAGGCCGTTGGTGGCCAGCGACAGGGCTTGCAGGTCGAATCCCTTGGCGCGGGAGAGGCGGAGGCGAACGGGAGTGGTCATGGCCGCGCCTCCGGCATGGCGTTGTGCTCGATGCCGTCGAGAAGGCGGCCGGCGCGGGTCTTGCCCACGCGATAGGCCCAAGCCTCAGTCGGCCCATCGATGTCCCAGCCGTGGCGAGGATGCGAGCCGTAGCTGATTTCGCCATTGTCATCGCTGGTTGCCAGCCAGTCACCGTGTTGCTTGAAGAAGAACGGCACGCCGGCCGCCGCGCATTGATCGCGGATCGAGCGTGCCCAATCGGGGTGCATAGGCCGCGCGCCGGGGCCGGATTCGCCGCCCACGATGATCCAGTCGAGGCGAGGCCCAATGGCTGTGAAGTCGATCGGCCCGAGCAGCGGTTCGGCTGAGACGAACCGCACGGTGGCCCGCCTCGCCAGCAAGTGCGGGATGCGGCGATCCGCCTCAGTCTGGTTTTCGGCAGTCGTGCCCAGCCAGACGTTGGGCCATCCGTCGCCCCAATTGGCCGGGAGCATCGCCGCGATGTTCTGCGGGCGCTTTGTCAGCAAAAGCCAATCCAGATTCGGCGTCGATTCAATCAGCGCCCACAGGTCCGCGCGCCAGTCGGATAATATCTGATTATCGAACACGTCAGCGAGGCTCGCGCAGAACACGCGCTCGCGTTGGCCGGCATCAGCCGCCCTCCGGTTCCATTTCAGCGGCTCGCGCCAGTATGCTTCACCGGTGCGGCGCCGCTCCCCATGCGGCCCCCACCGCACCTGCCCGAGCCGATGATCCATGCGCGCCTCGGCATAGCAATGGTCGCAGCCGGGCGAGACCTTGGTGCAGCCGATCCACGGATTGAACGTATGGTCGGTCCATTCGATCTTGCTGTTCTCAGCCATGGCCACCCCCTTTCAGCGCGCGGATGGCGGCGGCAATCCCGCCCGCGACGGCTAGCGCCGTCCGCATTTCCTGCGCGGTCATTTCGCCGCACCGGAGCAGCACGTCTTGATGCCTCTTCCATTGGTCAGCAGCGGCCGCCGCTTCTTCCAGCGCTCCGTTCCGGGCGGTGGCGAGGGCGGCTTCCGCCCTTTCCGCGCGCTCCTCCCACCCCGCGATCAGGTTGTAATTCTCGCTGGCGTCCAACATTCCGCGCGCCTCTCCCAGTTCGCCCGACAGGCGGGCGATCTCATCGGATTGCCTGCGGTTGCTGGCCTCTGCGGCTTCCAGCCGGTCGAGGATCGCGCGCACCGTGTCAGGGTCGAGGCGGGCGATGTGGGCGGCGTCCGCGTCACGGTTGTCCGCCCAGCAGTTCGGCGCAGCCGGGCCGATCGTATCGACCCATTTCTTCGGGTTTCGGGAAACGATCCACGGCCCCGGCGTCACGCCGTCAAGCCCGGCGCGGATTTCAGCGATGCGGGCGTCGGTGATGCGGTCAGCGGCGAGCTTCTTACCGTCGGCACACGGGCAGACGACAGCCCCATCCACAAGCCGTCCGGGGCAGCCCGCGACGGTGCAGAGAAGCCGGGGCGGGTTATCCCCGTCCTTCAAGATCGAGGCGCGAGCGAGGATGCGCCCTCGCGATGCGGTGGTGTCAGCGGTCATCATCCCATCCTCTCAAGGTCATCCGCCAGACGCCGCAGGAAAGCGCACATCACTCGCCTCGCGGCGGGGTAGTCATTGGTCGCCGTGACGAGCGTCAGCCGCAGATCGTCGACGGACACCACGACAATGGCCTCAATCGCCACCTGGAAAGCCTTCTCGCGGGCCAGGTCGCCGGCGCACAGCAGCAGGTCGCGAATATCGTCGCGCTGGTTGTTCGTGCGGCGGGCGCGGATCGCCTCGACGGCGGCGTGGAAACGGTCGGCGGTCATTCTGGCCATCCATGGGTATTGAGAGCATCGAGAAACGCCTTTGCTGGGACGCCCGTCCGGCTTTCCATCGCCGCTGCGGCCTTGCCGGGGCCCTGTAGCTGAGCGAAGCTGGCGTATTCGCGAGCCTCGTCTTCGGTCGCGCCCATGGCGAGCGCGTAGCTCTTGCATCGCTCGTATTCGCCCGATGTCGGCTGGCGCTCGAAGCGCTCAACCGTTTCGCCGAGCCTAAACTCGCCGACCCACGCACGATCGACCGTGACGTGCACGTATCGCGTGACGGGTTTCGTGGCTTTCTCCCGGGCAGTTGTCATCGCGCGTCCTCAGAACGGAATGTCATCGTCGAGATCGTCGCGGCGAGAGTGGGCCCGACCAGTTCCGCCTGAGCCGCGCCGGTCATCCCGGTCGCTGTCGCGTCGATCGTCCCTGCGATCACTTCGGCTGTCATCTCGGCGGCTCTCGCGCCGATCGCCGCGGTCATCGTCCTTGCGGCTGTCGAGAAGCGTGAGCTCCCCGCCGAATCCCTTGATGACGATCTCGGTGACGTAGCGGTCCTCGCCGTTCTTCTCGTACTTCCGCGTCTGGAGCTGACCGATGACCCCGACGCGGGATCCCTTGCGCACATAGTCATCGACGACGGCGACCAGGGCGTCGCCCCACACCACGATGCTGTGCCATTCGGTCTTTTCCCGGCGCTCGCCGGTGTTCTTGTCGCGCCACTTCTCTCCGGTCGCGATCCGGAAGTTCGCGACCTTCCCGCCCGACAAGGTCTTGACCTCTGGGTCGGCGCCGACGTTGCCGACAATGACGACCTTGTTGATTCCCACGTTCGCCATCGGTCAAGCCTTCCCGGTCGCCGGGGCGACGTAGTGGGGCGTTCGCAGTTCGCGCGGGAGCCAGCCGGTCGCAATCGCCTTGCTTGTCGCGGCCGATGCAAGGTCGGCCTTCTTGCCGGCCTTGGCCGGCACGCCCATTTCATTCAGCGCCTCGATGCAAAAGGCGGCGTTAACCTTGGCGAAGTAGCTCGCCGCGTCGAAGGCGGCGGCGATCTCGTGGTTGACCGCAGCCGCCGGGAGAGCGTCGGCGAGCGCGCTGATCGCGGCGTCGCGGGTCTCGGTCCATCCGCGCCGGGTCTCGAACTTCAACACACGGAGATCCAGCAAGGGGGCAATGAGTTCCGCAAGTTTCCGGAGCCGCTCCTCCATGGGCAACCCCATCGCCACCCGGAACGCGAAGGGCCATACGCTGGCCTCATCCTCGCGCTTCGGCGCGAGGCCGGACCAACCATCGCTGCGAAGGGCGATCGGCGAGGCGTGATAGCTCTTGAGGCTGACCTCCAGCGCCGCCACAAGGGCGGCAAGCGCCACCCCTTCGTCTGCGACGATGGCCTTTGACATCGCGACGGTCAGCGTTTCCGACAGCGTGGTGGCCAGCGCTTGGGAAATAGCCGGCGCTTCAGGCGCGGCCGGCGGCTCCGGCTCCGAGGGAACGGGCCGTGGTGGCGGCGCAACGCCAGCACCCTGATCATCATCCTCACCATCATCCTGACCCCGAACGAGCAATCGCGAGATGCGCAGCTTCCCCTCATAATCGAGGCTGACACAAACTCCGGTCCGCTTGCGGACCTCGGGGTCCATGATCATTCGGGCCTTCACGGCATCGACAATCTTCTGTTTCTCATTCCAGTTCTTGGTATTGCGGTGAGCCTTGATCTCCGCTTCGGTAGCGCCTCCAGTCCAATCGATCTCCGGCATGTACCCAGAGCTCCCGACCTCGACGAAGGCCCAGCCCTCCGCCGTCAGCTCATCGACCGCCGACTGCATCTTCTCGGCTGTCAGCCGATCGAGCAGATCGACGTTGTCGGGGAACTCGTTGTCGGAGAAGAGGTCGCCGCGGAACGTTCCGCCCGCCGCGCGGTAGGCGTCAGGACCGACAAAGACGAGGCGTTTGTCGGTGGACAAGATAAGATGCTCACGACGAATGCTCGCCCGCATGCTATCGGGCTTGAGCGACCATTCGCCGCTCTTCTTGGCGGACTCCCAGAACTGCCGCTGCGCATCGTGATCCTTGATCAGCGTCAGCGCGGCCGCCTGGTCCTCGTCCATTTTGCCAGCAAGCCATTCGTCGAGCAGTTTGGGCGCCAGCGCGGCGAGGCCCAGGCGCTGCCGAACCCACTGCGGCTTCTGGTTGAAGCGCTTGGCGATATCCTCGACCGCGACGCCTTCGGCGACCAGCGCGGCGAAGGCGCGGTACTCGTCCACCGGGTGGACGGCGACGCGCACCATGTTCGCCGCAACAGATGCCTCGCGCGCCGCTCGGTCGTCAGCGTCCCGGATGAGAATCGGGACGTCGAGCGACTTCTTGCCGGCAATTTGCTTGAGCACAGCGAGGCGGCGATTGCCATCGATGACTTTGTAGGCCTCCGGGCCGTCTTCCGAAATCTGGACAACGGAAAGCGGTTGCAGGAGGCCATGAGCCTTGATGGACTCCTTCAGCGTCAGAAGACCATCCTTCTGCCCGTGCTGGCGAACGTTGATCTCGCCGCCCGGTCGCAATTGCTCAATGGGAACGATCCTGGTCAGCATCGGGGCTGCCTCCTTTTCGGGTGATGGCGAAGCCGTTGTTTTCAAGGAAGCGGACCAGTTGCGCCGCTGCCTCGCCGCGCGCCGCACGCGCTTCCGGTGGAAGGTCGTTCCAGAGTGGACGGACGAGACCGAAGCGATGCCGGCGCAGCGCGTTGGCCAGATCGTCCAAGAACCGATGATCGTGCGGTTGCATCACGCAGCCCCTCCCATGATGAGGTAGCCGGTGGGGATGTTCGTCCCGCTTTCCGCGAAGCTGGCGACAGGAAGATCGGTCCAGCGCCCATGAAGCTCGCGATGGTCGTAATGGGCGGTCGCCGGCAGGACCGAAATCAGCCGGCCGGTTGGCTTGAGGAAACGCTGCGCATGTCGAACGTGCTTGACGTAATGCCGGCCGTAAAACGGCGGATTCATCACGACAAAGTCGTAGGAGTGGACGGGCGGGACCTCGAGAAAATTCGCAGTTACAACCGCATGGCCACGGGCGCGCGCCTGGGCGGCGCGGCCGGCGTCGACCTCATAGCCGCGCCCGACATGGCCGCGCCTCCGGATGGCGTCGAGGATGCGGCCGTCGCCGCACGACGGCTCCAGAACATGGTGGATCGGAGCACTGCCCCGGCTGGACTCGCGCGGCGCATAGATGCCGACCTCATCAAGGATCGTGTCGATGACCGCGGCGGGCGTCGGGTAGTATTGCAGGTCTTTCGCGACCGCCGTCGAGGCGCGGGGCGCGGCGTCATCGTCTTCGGCGTCGGGCAGGACCTCGCCGTAGAACTCAGCAAGCGCCCGGTTGATGTCGAGCAGCGCGGTCGGATCAAAGAAGACATGGGCATTGCCGTTGCCGAACCGGCGGACCCACACGCCGCGGTCGGGCGGTGACCAATCCACGTCCTTGCCATCAACGCGGCGCTTGATCGGCCGGCCGTCCATGATGCCGTCGTCACCGCGCTGATGCGCCTCGCTCACCGCCCATAGTTCAAGGTGGTCACACAGCGGGTCGCCGCGATAGGCGGCGAGCGCGTTGACAATGGCGGTCAGACGTTCACGGCCCCAGGAATAGCTGTATTGGCCCCAGCCACCGATGATCAGCCGCTTCGGCAGGCCCTTGACGCCAATCCTGACCTTCGCGTGCGATTTGTAGGCCGGGTCCAGGTCGCTGAAGACCTCGGCCAAACCCTTGAGAATGTGGAAACGGGGACGAAGCAGATAGTCGCCGAACGTCGCCACCGCATTGTCGAATGTCAGCGGCGCGGGGTCCTTCAAGGCCATCTCGAACCGGCTCTTGTCCTTGACGCTCGCGACCCGCGCGATGTCGAGGCGCTGGTAGATCGCCTTCCAGCCAGAGCACAGCAACTTCTGGGCCACGTCCTTCGGGTAAACGCTCGGATTGCCGCTGATCGCCGGCCCGGCATAGACGCCGGCCACACATCCGGCCACGCTCATGTCGGCCATGGCCTGCTCGAACCGCCTGACCGCATCAGGGAGATCGGCGATCTTGGCGTCGTACTCGTCCACAATGTCCCGGACGGTGCGCTGAAGGGCAATCGAGTTGCTCATGGCAGCACCACCGTCAGCTTGTCGGCAGCGCGCGTGATGGCCGTGTAGCGCCAGCGCCAGGCGTCATCCCGGAAAGCGGCGGCCTCGTCGAACACCATGACGTTCGACCATTGCGAGCCCTGCGATTTGTGGCAGGTAATGGCGTAGCCGAACGTGAATTCCTCAGTGCCCTTCCGATCGGACCATGCAAGCTCGCCGTCTGTCCCGTCCCAGAACTCGTTCCGGACCTTGATCTCGACCTCGCGCGGTCTAGCGCCGACGTCGAAAGGAACGACCTTCAGCCGAGTGACGTTCGCGGCGCGATCCCTGCCGGTCTGCTTGGTCAGCCCGGAGACCTCCCACATCGAGCCGTTGAGCAGGTTCTTCGGCTTGTCGTTGCGCAGGCAGATCAACTTTTCGCCGAGTTGCGGCGTGCCGCTCCTGTTGCGAAGAACGCGGATGCGGCCGTTGAACTGGTGACGAGTCCTGTTTCGGCCGACGATCACCTGGTCGGCATCGAGCACGGCGTCGCCATCAATTGCATCGCGGTCGACGACCTTCGCGTCGCCGAACTCGCCCATCTCGAGGCGGCCGCCGGTTCGAACCGTTGTCGCCAGCCGGATGATCGCCGAGCCTTCGGCCTGCCGATGGACCTCGGTGAGCATGACGTTGGGATCGGCGTTGGTGAAGTAGCCTTCGTCCTTCACGGGCGGCAACTGCGCCGGATCGCCCAGGACGAGAACGGGCGTGCCGAAGGAAAGAAGGTCGCGCGCCAGTTCTTCGCCGACCATCGACACTTCGTCGATGATGACCAGCGCGGCATCACGGACCGGCGCATCGCGGTTCAGCTTGAAGCGCGGCTCGGCGAGCGGGTTCTTCTCGTCATCGAGGCGGTAAATCATGGAATGGATGGTCGACGCGCCGACGCAACCTTTCTGCCCCATGACGTGCGCGGCCTTGCCGGTGAAAGCGCCAAACAGGACGTTGCCCTTGAGGTTGGCGGCGAACTCGCGCGCCAACGTCGTCTTGCCTGTGCCGGCGTAGCCGAACAGACGGAACACCTGCGGCGTCCCGCCGCGGCCGGGGTTCGATCCGAGCCAGTCGCTCACGGCGCGGAGCGCGCCTTCTTGTTGAGGCGACCAGCTCATTGCTGTTGCCTCCGCTTGAGCTCAGCAGCAAGCGCGGCGCGCACGTCGGGCGCATCAATGTTGCGCGCCGCCGAGGAGAGATAATCGGCCGGCAGTTCCGACAGGTGCATCCCGCGATGCTTGCCGAAGGGCATCCGAACAATGTGGCGCGGCGCCTTGCTGATCGCGATCAACTCGGCGATGGTCGCGCCATCGCGGAGGAATCGCTCAAGGATCAAGGCCGTGAAGTAGGTGTCCGGCCCGGCTCTATGCAGGGGCGCACTGCGCGCCGGATCGAGCTCGATGCCGAGGTGCTCAGGAACCGTGCCGCAACGGTGGTTCGGTAGATTCGGGTGCAGCCGCAGGGCAACCTTGTAGGTGCAGATCCAGGGCCTGCCGCTACCGCCAAACCAGTTGCGCTCGAACTCGCAATTGTGCGCGACGAAAACGTCGGCACCGTCGACGAGCTGGCGGAACAGCGTTGCCGAAGGCGGCGCGCCGGCGACGTCGTCCTCGGTGATGCCGTGGACGGCCATGGCTTCGGCGCCGATCGGCATGCCGGGGTTTGTAATGAACGCCCGCGTTTCGCTGATCGCCCACCCGCCGTCGCAAGCGGTGAGATCGGTCCAGCCGACCTCACAGACGCCGGCGCGCGGCGGGAACCCGGTCGTCTCGAAATCGATGCAACGAATAATCATGCGGCACCGCCCTTCGGCGCCGCGCCCGCCATCACATCGGCGGCGGCGTCAAATGCAAGCGCGCGGCGCAGGTCGCGCAACGCCGGGCCGGGACCTTCGAGGATCAGCCGGCCATCGCCGGTTTCCCAAGCCGTGCCCCCAGCGGCCTCGGCCGCACGGCGCATGGACTCTGCCTTTGCCCGCAGGTCGGCGGCCACGTCGTTCGCTTTATCCAGCGCGCCCGTCATGGCCGCACCCGACGCGGCCGAGGCCGGTCCTTTCTGTTGGCCCGGGCGGGCGCCAGTTGCGCAAGCCTTTTCTCGCGCGCTGCAAGGGATCCGTGCGCCTTGACGACCTCGGCTTCCCAGAAGGCCCGCATGTTTTCCAGGAGCCCCACTTCCGACGTGCCTCGAAAAACCATTGGAAGGCGCTGGCCTTCGGCGATGATCTCGCCAATCCACGGCGATGAACCGACGGGGCCGCAGGAGAGGCTGTAGGCGGCGAATTCTGCTGCCATCACGCATCGCCTCCCTGCCCGTCCCGCGCGGCGTTGAGCAGCGCGAGGCATTGATGCAAGCCTTTGCGAGAGACGGTTACACCAGCCCCGCCAAACTCAGTGCCGATCTGAATTGCACTCTCGACATACTCGCCGGTCACGTCGCAGCTAAGGTAGGACCAGGACTTATTGCCGACGACGGTAGCAACTTGCTCGGCCGTTGGTCTCTCACCAAGATCGCAAAGCTGTTCGTAGACGGCCGCAGCCCAGGGTTTATGCCGTAGCCATTCCCCACCTTGAAAATACTGCTCGCGCCAGCGCTCGGCGACACCTGCCGGATTGGATGCGACGATCTTTGCATCCATCGCCGCTACTCCCCGCGATCGGCGTTGGAGTTTTCGGAGTTCCAGCCCTTCAACCAAGCGGACTTCAGGTCCTCGTCGGCCTTGTACTCAGCCGGCACGGCGCGCTTGGGAATCCCGTCGCGACAGTCCTCGACGCCCCGCCGTTCGGCGTCCGAAAGAGCTTCCGACGAGGGAGCCGTGGTCGGTTTGGAGGACGTCGCATCGGCCCCCTCGTCGGTGCTCGCGTCCCGCCGGTCGTCGGCGGATGCGAACCCATTGTCGTTGCTATCGCCGGCGAGCTCGTCGATGCGCCCCGCGATCGTCCGCGCCTGCGGGCGCGGCGTGATGTCGCGCGCCTGGTCGGGATCGCGCGGCTGGTACATCTCGACCTCGTCGACCGAGTAGACGCCGAGCAGAACGTCGGGGAAGTACCGACGGCAGAGCGCGCGCCCCGCGTAGTATGAGAGCTGCTGATCCGGATCGCCTTTCCAGAGCGGCGAGTTCTTGACGGGGATTTCACCCACCGTCGGGGTGGTGAGCGAAACTTCGTCACCATCCAGCGTCCGTACGCTGACGGTGCAGCGTCGCTTCTGCCCCTCGCCGTCATAGACAAACCGGAACCGCCCGCGGATCGGCGCGCGCTGAAGGATGACCGCCTGAATCATCTGGCTCTCGAAGGCGATCTGGTCGTTGACGAGGTAGGATTGGTTAGCGACTGCGAAGGGGTCCATCCGCCAGCCGATGGCGCGCATGAGGACCGAGAGGCAGGCGCCCGGGTTGCCGCGAAGGTGCTTGCGCACCCCGATGTGCGAGACGGCCATCATCTTCGCAAATTCCATCACCTCGCCGGCATTGCGGAATTGCGCGCCGCCGTCGCGCCCGGTCACGGCGAGGCCGCCCGCGATCGCGCCGTCGATTTTCTCGGCGAGGCGCTTATCCTGCGCGCTCACATCGACCAGGCTTGTTGGATTGCTCATCGTCGCTCCTTTCAGCGAATGGCCGCGCGCACGTCGGCGAATATCCTCACGCCGGCGAGCGGCTGGCGGTCGGTGTTGAATTTGACAAATTGTTTGAGCGCGGCCTCGACGGCGTCGCGCTTCAGATACGGGCGCAGCGCATCGAGCGGGATCGCTCCGTAATCGGTGATCTCGAATTCCCAGACCTGCCGGCCGGTGACCGAAACGCCGTCGCCGACAACTGCCTTTTCGACGAGGCTCGCTCCCGGCGCTGTTGCCGTGCGCTCCGCTTCATGCGCCTTGGCGTCCGCCATGATCGCTCGGTCCTCGGCCTTGGCTGCTGCCTTCTGTCGCTCGGCCGCCGTCGCGCGCTCGGCAATCTCGCGTTGACGCTGCGCCTCGTCCCGAGCCTTGCGCGCCTCGTCCTCGGCTTTCCGTCGAGCCTCGGCGGCGACCTGCCGCGCATGCTCGTCGGCAATCCGCTGGAACGCGTCGCCGATGCGGTCCGTCCGTTCGATTGGGGCTTTGAAGAAGCCGTCCACCGCGCGGCCGCCCGATAGGTATGGCTCCTTCTCGGCCATGCGCGTCTTGTCGACCCTGCTGCGCAGCGCCCTCGCGTCGCTGACCAGATGGGCGACGGTCGCCTGATCTTCCGCGTTTTTGATCGCGCGCGGGGCCTCGTTGGCCCGCGCGGCGAGAGCGTCGACCTGGGCAAGAAGATCGGTATGGTCGACCGCCAAGCGGTCGGCGATTGGAGGGTTGTTCGACAGCATCAGAACCTCTCGGGAATGTCGGTGGCGAGCGAGCGGAGGCCGGTCACGCGCACCGTCCGGAAGGACGTCGCCGCGACCGAATAGGGTTGGCGATACGTGGTCGGCGCCTTGATCAGCGCGCCGCCGGGCGCGCGCGCCGTCGCCGCATTGCGCAGCTTGGCGATGATCCGCGCGTCGTAGGATCGACGATCCTTGGCGGCGGCGTTGCCGGCGTCTTCGATCGCCTTCAGCCGCGCGCGCTCGGCGAGGATGCCAGCGAGCTCGTCGTCATCGGAGAGGTCGACCTCGGTCCCGTCGCTGTCGCTGTAGAGCGAGAGGACGTTGCGCTGATCGCGCTCCCAGTCGATCGCGGGCGGCGTGCCGGCGGCGACCATCGCCCAGAACTCGGTCGCTCCCTTGCGCAGCTTGTGCCAGAGCGCCGGCGAGCGAGGCATCAGGACAACCGACACCTCGAGGCTATAGGTCAGGCGGATGACGGCGATCGCCGCCCAGGATGCGCCCGTCAGGAAAGCCTCTTGCGTCGCCTGGACGAGAACCCAGTCGGGCGGAACGATGTCCCCCGTCGTCGGGTCGACCCATTGCTTGTCGAAGACGTCCGGGGCGACGGTTTTGAATTGCGTGATGCCGAACCCGGGCAGGTTCTCGGCGATCGCAAAGGCATCGGGCGTCGCGCCAAGGGAATCGCGAGTGCTGGTCCAGTAGTGCTGTAGCGGATATGACATCTGCCAGCCCGTCAGCCGCTGGCACTCCGCCATCGCGAACGGCTCGAGCAGATGCCCGCGCGCCGCCGGCGGGTAGCTGATCGACCACCAGCCCTCGCCGCCGCTGCGCACCGGCTCGACATTCACCGGGTCGCTGTCGATGCCTGTCTTGATGTTGTAGAGGCCGAGCGCTGTCAGCTTCGGGTGCAGCCCAAGCAGCGCGGCGGCTACCGACGCCGTCACGTCGTTCGCGCGCATGCTGTGCCAATGGCTATCGTCGCGGATCGCGATCGCCATCGAGCCTTCCGGCGGCGAGGCGAGGGCAAGGGCTTCCGGGGTGTCCATCAGGCGGCCTCCCCTCGGCAGGGGCAGCCTTCCGGCGCGGGTTGTACGAAATGGTTGCAGCGCTCGTGCTCGCAGATCACGGGAGCGGCGGCGGAAAGCCGCTTGGCCTCGGCCTTGACCTCATCCAGCCGGTCGGCCGGAATCGATGCTGCCGGCACACCAGCGCCGATCAGCATCTCGGCCACCGCGTCGTCGGAGTCGTCCTGCAGAATCCAGCCGGCGTCCGCGATGATCCGCGCGGTCTCGGAGACAGTCAGAAGGCGCTCTTGCGCAAATTTCGGTCGTGGCGATGCCATCGGGTGCTCGCAGATCGTCGAGGATCGGGGAGGGCGCGGGGCGGCTGACCGCCCCGCCGTCGGATCAGGCGGCTTCGAGGATCTCGCGCCAGTCGCTCTTGGGGAGCGTGAGCAGCGCCCCGCCGGCCGCGACAAAGTCCATCGACCGGTCGTAGCTCGCCGCGCCGTGGGCCTGATGGGTCACCGCGTTGAGCAGCCCCCAGGCGGAGAGGTCGCCGCCTTCGATCAGGGACTTGAGGATTCCACCGCGCTCGAACTCCGCCGCGCCGACCTTTTTCGCCAGAACCTCGACCGCCTTGACCGGATCGCCCTTGACCTTGGCCTCGGTCAGGTTGGCCATGCGGCCGACCGTCTCGCCGAAGCGGACCTCGTCGACCGCGGCCTTGACCATGTCGCGAACCTTGAGCAGAACCGCGCGGTCGTCAGCTTTGCGGGTGTCATCGGCGAAGATTGCGTTCAGGTTCTCCCGCTCGTCGAGCTGACGGCCGACGTGCCGGGCCGCGAACTTGCTGTCGGGTAGCGCCATGCCGTTGAGGCAGACCAGCCGGTAGACCAGCGGCTGCACGACCACCGCGCCGTGCCCGATCTCCGAGTTGGAGATTGTGACGCCGGCCTGAACGACGTCGCCCTTCTTCACCTCTCCGGCGACGCGCGGCGAGACGGCGCTGATGAACATCCGCCGGTCGGTGATCTCCGAGGAAACGATTCGCACGTCCGGGATGTCGGCGAGGATCGGGAGCACGACCTCGGCGATTTCCTCGTTCTCGATCCGCTGATACCGATCCGAGAGAAAGGCGCGAAGGTTGCCGCCCAGCGTCCGGAGCATGCGGCGCTCGGGGTTACGGCGAAGCCAGGTGTTGACGTTGGCGGCCAGAAGATCGGGCTCGTCCTTGAGCATCCGGTCGTAGTAGCGCCCTGGGATGGCGAGTCTCGCGCCGATCTGATCATGCGCCGTGGGAAGGATCGGGAAGCTGCTCGTCGCCAGTGTCCCATCCTTGATCTGCAGCGACACCACCCCATCGGGGTCGGTGGAAACCTTCATCCCGGCGGTGCTGGCGACCATGTCGCTTTTCAGATCGCGGTTGCCCTCAATCTTGCGGGCCAGTTCGGTGAGCGAAAGTCCGGTTTTCATGACGTCCTCCAAAACGTGTGGTTAACCACGTCAGGAAGATTTCCGAAAAACAGAAAGCCGTCAACTCGTATTTTTGCAAATCGGAAATTTATTTGCGTATCATCAGAAACCAGCTTATGGAAAATCGGGGGGTAGGGGGGGAGCAAGAATCAAGCCTTCGCTACGACATGAAGGACTCCCTTTCACACTGACATCAAAGAAGGGGGCGCCCTTAAGGCGCCCCCC
>ERZ761595.35-NODE-35-length-43423-cov-18.732268_pt1 | contig 43423 bp, 63 predicted proteins | sample MGYA00511035_ERZ761595 | MGnify/ENA primary metagenome ERZ761595 (study PRJEB28899, sample SAMN03785553) | bioreactor sludge metagenome | biome: EBPR Sludge; feature: EBPR Bioreactor; material: 0.22µm filtered reactor supernatant | place: Saint Lucia: Queensland...
GGGGTGCGCGCGCCTCATCGGACGGCGCACCCCTCCGCAGTATCCATAATTCTAATAGGCGTATCTTGCATTATAATTTTTGCTTATGGGGGCACCAAGAAAACCAACGGCGTTGCTGGTCCTGAACGGATCGGCGAAGCACAACCCCGGCCGAATGGCTGCGAGGGTTAATGAGCCGGTCATAACCGGACCGATTGGCGACGCGCCGGAGTATCTGGACGAGTACGCGCGGGGCAAGTGGGCCGAGATCACCAGCGACCCTGATTATTCTATGGTTTTGAACTCGGGCCACCGAGAGGCGCTGGACCACTATTGCCTCCTGTACAGCCGGTATCGGCAGGATATCGAAGGCACGCGCCAGATGACAGCCTCCGAGCGGCAGACATATCACAGCCTTGCGATGCAGCTTGGACGGACGCCGGCCGCGCAGAGCAAGGTGCAGACTCCGCCGAAGCCGAAACCGAAGACGGTATGGGAAGAGATCGGCTAGCCAGCCGACGCAAGAAGCCAGCGACGTATGCGAACAGGGCGGAAAACTACGCGCGCAACGTAGTAGCTGGCAACGTCGTGGCCTGCAAGTGGGTCAAAGCTGCCTGCCAGCGGCACCTGGACGACCTGAAGCGTAAGGACATCTCGTTCGACGATGCGGCGGCAAATCGGGTGTGCCGGTTTGCCGAGGCCATGCCGCACACGAAAGGCGAGTGGGCTCGCCGCGGCGAAAAGATCAGGCTCGAAGATTGGCAGGTGTTCGTCTTGGCCTGCGTGTTCGGCTGGAAGCGTCCGGATGGACTGCGCCGGTTCCGGACGATGTACCTGGAGGTGTCCAGAAAGAACGCCAAGTCCACCCTGTTGGCCGTGATCGCGCTGTACCTGCTGGCCTGCGACGGCGAGAGCGGCGCGGAAGTTTACAGCGCAGCCACGACGCGAGATCAGGCGAAAATCGTTTTTTCCGCGGCGAAGTCCATGGCGTCGAAGGAACCGGAATTCCGGAATCACTTCGGGATTGCCTGCTGGAAGGATTCAGTAACGGTCGAGGCCTCGGACTCGTTTTTGAAGGCCCTCTCAGCCGAGGCAAACACGCTGGACGGGCTGAGCCCGCACGGCGCGATCGTGGACGAACTGCACGCACATCGTACTCGCGAAGTGTGGGACGTTCTCGAAACCGGAACGGGCGCGCGCTCGCAGCCGATACTGGCGGCGATCACGACGGCGGGCTCCAACCGCTCCGGAATCTGCTACGAAATCAGGGGTTATTTGACCAGGATTCTGAACACCACACTCCACGCCCACGAAGGAATGGGGTACAAGGTCGAAGGCGATTCAGCGGTGGACGATACGTTCTTCGGAATGATCTACACGCTGGACGATACGGACGACTGGCAGGACGAGACGTGCTGGATCAAGAGTAATCCAAACCTTGGAGTTTCGGTCTATCTGGACGATTTGCGGCGGCAGGCGCACAAAGCCGCGCACGTTGCTAGCGCGCAGCCGAACTACCTCACAAAACGCCATAACATTTGGGTCAACGCGGACTCGGCCTGGATGGACATGCTGGCATGGGACCGCGCATCGGCCGATATCGACTTTGAGGATTATCAGGACTGGTCGTGGACGTTCGGGCTCGACTTAGCCAGCAAGAAGGACGTTGCCTCGCTTGCGATGATCGCCCAGCGCGGGAAAGAGCTTAGGCTGTTCACGCGGCACTGGTTGCCTGAGGACGCAATCGAAGATTCGACCGTCGCGCAGTATCGGGGCTGGGAATCGACCGGCTACATTTCATCGACGCCGGGGAACGTGATTGACCATGACGCGATCATCGCGGACATCGAGGAACTCGCCGGCAAACTCCACCCGCGTGCGATTGCCTACGACCCCGGGTTCGACACAATGATCCCGCAAAACTTGAACAATCGTGGGTACCCCATGGTTGAGGTCCGGCCGACTGTGATGAATTTTTCGGAGCCAATGAAGCAGCTTGAGGCCGACGTACTATGCGGCAGCCTGAAGCACGACGGGAACCCTGTCATGACATGGATGATCTCGAACGTGGTGTGCCATCGCGACGCGAAGGATAACATCTACCCGCGAAAGCAGTCCGATGAGAACAAGATCGACGGCGTAATCGCCGCCATCCTGGCGCGCGGTCAAAGCATGGCCGCCGACACGTCGAGCCTCACGTACCTTACCTAACGATGATCCTGAACGCCCTCCAAACACTGCGCCGTAAGGCGGCTCATGCCCTACTCGGGCATGACTTCGCTTTCCGCAATGGCCAGTTTGAGCGGCTATGGGGCGTGAGTGATTATGAGGTAATATCGGTTACGCCGCTATCTTCCCTCAAGACAAGCTCGGTCTGGTCCTGCGTGCGGCTGATCGCTGGCGTTGCGGCGTCGCTTCCGATCGATGTGTATGAGCGGGTGGGCGACCGCAGGGAAAAGCGTCAGCGGCATCCGGTTGAGACTCTGTTGGACAGCCAGCCGAATCCGGAAATGTCGGCGAACGCGTTCCGGTTTGCCTCGTGGGCGCATTTCCTGCTGTGGGGCAACTCCTACGCGAGGAAGGTCTACAGCGGCAGCCGCCTAATCGCTCTGTGGCTGCTGGACCCTCGGTATATGACCGTGCGGCGTGAGCCGTCTGGCATGCGCGAACTGGTCTACGTCTACGACGATCCGGAAACACAGACCAGAACGACATACCGGCAGGCGGACATCCTGCACATCCCGAATTTCTCGCTGGACGGCATCAACGGTATGTCCGTGATCGAGCAGGCGCAGGCCGGAGTAGCGCTGAATCAGATAGCGAACAGGAACGCGGCGCGGGCAATGTCCAACGCCGCGAAGCCGTCTTTGAATCTTGAGGTGCCCCACGCGCTACAGGAGAAGACCAGGGCGGAGATGAAAGAGCGCCTGCGCCGTGAGTCAAGCGGGAGCGCGTCCGGCGAGCCGCTTATCACGGAAAACGGTTCAAAACTGCACGTTCTGAACATGCCTTACAAGGACGCGCTGTACCTGGAGACGATTCAGGCTACTGATGAGCAGGTGGCCATGATGTTCGGCGTTCCGCCCGCCATGATCGGGATTTTGTCGAAGACGACCTCATGGGGCACCGGCGTAAGCGAGCTAAAACAGGGGTTCCTGGACTTCACGCTCGCGCCGTTGCTCAAGGCATACGAGGGCTCCTATGATCGCGCGCTGCTCTCGGACCGCGAGCCCGAGCACTACATCAAACACAACACCGGCGCGTATCTGCGCATGGACCTTTTGCGCACTATGCAAGCGTTCGAGGTGGCCATCCGTAGCCGGATCTATTCGCCGAACGAGGCGCGGGCGTTCCTCGACATGAACGGGTACGAGGGCGGGGACGAGTATTTCGCTCAGATGCAGGACATACCGATTTCGGCGGCGCTGCAGAACACGGCGGGGACGGAACAGCAGGGCGGCGGGGGACAGTGATGGACAGAAAACTCAGCGTAAAGATCAAGGGCTACGACGGGCAGGGGCGCGTCGAGGGCTATGTCTCGGTCTACGGGAACAAGGACCTCAACGGCGACATCGTCGAGCCCGGCGCGTTCTCGAAGACGATCCAGGAAACGGGCGGGGAAGTCGTAATGCTGGCGCATCACGACCGGACTCGACCGATCGGCATCGCGCGCGTGGACGACCGGCCGAAGGGCCTGTTCCTGACCGGACAAATCGAAGTGGACCTGCCGGACGGTGAACTCGCGCACCGGCAGGCGTCGAAGGGTCTGCTTCGCGGATTGTCGATTGGGTACCGGACCGTCAAGGAAAGCTGGGACGAAGCGCAGAAAGCGTTTCGGCTGCACGAAATCAAGCTGTTTGAGGCATCGCTGGTGGCCATTCCGGCCAACCCTCTGACACTGATCGAGTCCGTGAAGGGCGAGTACGAACTACTCGCCAGGGCGACTGAGGAAATCAAAGCTGGCCGCACGCTGAGCGCGGCCACGCGCAAGCGGCTTGAGGCCGCCATCGAAGAGATTCAGGCACTTCTGAGCGAGGCTGACGCCTCGGCCGAAGAAGCCGCCGCAGGCGACGGGAAGCACGCCGCCACCGCTGACGAGCCGCTACTGCACTCGTTGCGCGGGCTCGCTCACATTCTTCGCCCAGCCTAGCGCTGCGGGCGACACCGGGGAATTTAACAGCCGCTGCGAGCGGCAGGGGAGACGTGTATGTCTGCTGAAATTCAGCGCACTATCGAGGAGCTTGGCCGCTCCTGGGAGCAGTTCAAAGCCAACAACGAGGACCAGATCAAAGCGGTTAGCAAGGGAGTTTCTGCCTCGGTTTACGAGGAAAAGGCCGCCAAGCTCAACGACCGCATCAGCGAGCTGCAAACGCTGCTCGACCAGCAACAGAAGAACTTCGATGAGGCCATCGCAAAGTTTTCTCGCCCTGGGGCCGGCGAGGAGAAGGGCGGCCGCAGCGAACACGAAAAGGCGTTCTTGGGCTGGATGCGCAAGGGCGAGGGCAAGCTGAGCGCCGACGAAGTCAAGGCGATGAGCGTCAGCAGCGATCCGGACGGCGGCTACCTCGTGCCGGTGGACATGTCCGGCCGCATCATCGCGAAGCTGTATGAAACCTCGCCGATTCGCGCGATTGCGTCGGTTGATTCGACCTCCTCGGATGCCGTCGAGGGCCTGGTCGACAACGACGAGGTGACGACTGGATGGGTGGGCGAAACCGCCACGCGCAGCGAAACGGACACCGCGGAACTCGGCAAGTGGCGCATCGAGGTCCACGAGCAGTACGCCGAGCCGCGCATCACGCAGAAGCTGCTGGACGACTCGGCCATCGATGTTGGTTCGTGGCTCGAACGCAAGATCGTGGACAAGCTGACGCGGACGGAAAACGCTGCGTTCGTCACCGGCAACGGCATCGGCAAGCCGCGCGGGTTCGCGGGTGGCTACTCGACCGCCGCCACCGGCGACGGCTCGCGGGCCTGGGGCGTGCTCGAACACATCGCATCCGGCGCTTCTGGCGACTTCACCGGCACGAATCCGGCTGACAAGTTGCTCGATATGGTCTATGCGCTGAAATCGGGCTACCGGACGGGGGCGCGCTGGGTGACCAAACGGACCGTCATGCTGAAGATCCGCAAGTTCAAGGAAGCCACGACCAACGCCTACATCTGGCAGCCCGGCCTGACGGCTGGCCAGCCGGCGCTGATCCTCGGCTTCCCGACGACCGAAGCGGAAGACATGCCCGCGCTGGCCGGCGACTCGCTTTCGCTGGCGTTCGGGAATTTCGGCGTTGGGTACCAGATCTACGACCGGCTGGGTATCCGCGTGCTGCGCGACAACCTGACGACCAAGGGCTATGTGAAGTTCTACGCGACCAAGCGAGTGGGCGGCGGCGTTGTGAACTTCGAGGCGATCAAGCTGATGAAGTTCGCGAACAGCTAACACGGGAAAGAACAGGAGAAAAAAATCATGCGTGATCTTTACAATCACCTCACTTTTCGGCGGGCGATCTCGCCCGTGTCTGTCGCTGACAACACGGCGGCCGTGTCGCAAATCATCGACCGTCAGGGCTTCGATTCGCTGGTCTTTGCGATCGCTATCGGCTCTGTTGCGGATGCGGACGCGACCTTCGCGGTACTCGTCGAGGACGACGACGCATCCGGATTCGGAACGGCTGCGGCCGTTGTTGATGCCGAGCTGAATGGCACCGAGGCTGGGGCCGCGTTCCAGTTCGACGACGACAACGAAACGCGCAAAATCGGCTACGTCGGCAACAAGCGGTATGTCCGACTGACGATCACGCCGACCGGCAACGCCTCGGCGGCGCTGATCTCGGCCGTTGCCGTGCTTTGCAATGCTCACCTGCAGCCGAACGGCGCGTAAAAGCCAACCAGCGGTACTAAGCGGGACGGCTACGACCGTCCCGCCATACCCACAATGAAAACGTACTCATACAGCCTCGTCACTGGCCCAGCCAGCTTCGCCGTCTCTGACGCAGAGATGGAGGCGCACGCGCGTCTACACGGACAACCGGCCGAGCAGTATCAGCCGTATGTTCGCGCCGCGCAGGCCTATGTCGAGACGATCACCGGCCGGAAGCTGGTGACTCAGACGTGGCGCATGTACCTGGACGCGTGGCCGCTATCCGACAGGATCAAGATGCCGTTCGGACAGCTCCAGTCCGTCACGCATGTGAAGTACACCGATTCTGCGGGCGTAGAGCGCACATTCGACGCGGATAGGTGGGAGATATCCACCTCGCGCGATCCTGGGCTCCTGGCGTTGTCCTATTCGCAAATTTGGCCGACGCCCACGCTGCGCGTCCTCGACCCAATCGAAATTCAGTTCGTCTGCGGGTGGACCACGGCAGCAGACGTTCCGTACGACCTGCGGGCGGCTATTTTGCTCATGGCCGGCCACTTGTACCTCAACCGCGAATCTGTCATCGTAGGCGACTCAGCGGCAGTGCAGAGCCACATGCTACAGCAGGGCTTCAGCTCGCTGGTCATCAATTGGAGCCTGATTTGAGCGCTGGCCGCCGAACTGCGTGGCTTGAGATTTACGCCACGACGGAATCCGAGGGCACCGCTGGCGACGTTCGCCGCGGCTGGGCGGCAACGCCCGAGTTCTCGATTTACGCGAGGAAGCGCACACTCTCTGCTGCTGAAACGACCGTGGCCGCTTCGCGAGGATCTGCCGAGGATGTCGTGTTCGAGGCGCTGTGGCTGGACGGGATCACCGTCGAACACCGCATCAAGCATGGCGGTGAGTGGTACGACATCACGGCGATCCGTGACCCAGGAAACGGGCTGAGGCGCGACATGCACATCTACGCGAGCAGCGGCCGGAGGTATGGCGCATGACAGTCATGGAAGCGCTCGGCCAGTATCTGCGCGACGAAGCCACGGCGACGCGCGCGGCGGTGGGATCGAGGTCGTATTGGGTGTACGCGCCGACAAACGCGACGCTGCCTTACATTCAGTTCCGCTTGCAGTCGTCGCGCCGGATGGCGATAGCGACGGCGGACGTTCATGCGCCGGAAGAGAGCGTCATCGAGCTTGTCTGTTTAGCTTCGTCTCAGGCGGCGGCGTGGGCGGTGGCGGATGCCGTGCTGACCGACCTCGATGGATTGGCGCAGGTCATACCCACAGGCGGGAGCGTGCGAATTAAGCGCTGCTACTGCGCGGACAAGAGTGACCTTTTGTCCGAAGCGGCGCTCGAAGAAGGCATTTTTGCTGTTTCGCTGAGCTTTCAGATCGTCAGCTAGCGACCGGCGGGGAACGAAACAAAAAGCAATCGCTCGAATGAGCGGGAGGGATAGCTATGGCTGCATTTGCGGTAGCAGGAACAGAACTTCAGATGACGGTCGCGTCCGTCCTGACGAGAATTCCGGGGGTATTCGGAGTTTCGTTTTCGGGCGGCGACCGAACCGATATCGACGTGACGGCGATTGATGACGACGACCAGGTAACGGTCGGCGGCAGACGCGCCGCGCAGGAGTTGAGCTTCGGTATCTACTACGATGCCGCCAACAACGTGCATCAGGCGCTGCTGAGCAACTACAACGCGGCGACCGCCGAGGCTGTGGTGTTCAACCTCGTTGACTCGGACGCCGGTGCGGCGGTGCATGCGTTTAGCGCCTACGTCAAGTCGCTGAATCACCAGCGTGACGTAGACGGAGCCGGTATCGCGAACATCGTGCTCCGGCTGACGACTGGTATTACAACGACTCCGTAACCATCGGACGGCTGGCGGCGGGCCGTAACCGCCGCACCAAACACTGAAGGAGACCCAATGATCGACGCAATCACGCCAGGAGTGGATGTCTACTGGCGCGGAAAGACGTATCGCCTGCAACTGACCCTGGGCGCGCTCGCCGGAGCCTCGCGGCTGCTGGGCGTGCCGATTCTTGAAGGCGGCCCAGGCTCACTGGACACACTGCCTGAGTTTGCGCAGCGGGCTATCATCCTGTTCGCGCTTGTCCATCGCAAGTTTCGCGACGCGACGATTGCCGAGTGCGAGGAAGCGGTTTTCGACCCTACGCACTTTGTGCCGTACGCCGAATCACTCACCAAAGCCATGCAGGACCTCGCGCCTGCAATCGAGGCGATCAAGAAAGAAACGGCTGGCATGGTCTCACCGCAAGCCAAGGCAGATCAGGACCCAAACGGTTCTGGCGACGGCTCTGGGCCGTCGGAATAGTTCACCTCGGCCTATCGGCTGATGAGTTCTGGGATCTCACGCCGGGGCAGTTTCAAGACCTCGTGACTGTCTGGACGGAATCACGCGGAGGAGATGTAGATGGCACGGAAACAAAGCGCGCGCGCCGTCCTGCTGTCCATCGAGGCTCGCGGCGTTAAGGAACTGAAGGCGACGTTTGCCGATCTCGTTCGGGCGTCTGATCCTGCGCTTCCGAGGTTGCGCTACGCAGGCGAGAACGTGCAGGACGCATACCGCAGGGCGGCGATCGTCGTGCGTGATAAGGCCCGCAGCAACGCGCAGGCAAGCGGCTCGCCGAGGCGTCTGTACGGCGGCTCTAGACCGGCAATCTTCGCGTTTTCAGACTTCGACGCAACGCGCGACTCGAAGCGCTCGCGGTCCGCGATGGTTGGTGTACGCACCGGCCTATCGGCGCGCGCGAAAGATGAAAACCTCTATGTGCGCTGGTTCTATGGATCGCGCCGAAAAGACGGCAGCCGCGCGGATGGCGGGCTGTCGATGTCCCTCGGCGCGCTGTTCGAGCGCGGCAGGAAGGACCGCAGAATCCGGCCAAAGCGGTATTTCCGTGGAGCGATCTTCGGCACGCGCGGAACGGTGCTGCGTATCTTGCGCGCGGCGTACGAAAAGGCGTTGGCGATAGTCGGCAAGCAATGATCACCGGCAAGCAATGAACACATGAGTTCACTCGTATTCAGAATCACTGGCGACCCGAGCAGCTTCAAGGCTGCCATGGGCGAGGTGTCTGGGCAGCTATCCGGCGTCGAGGCGCGAGCGCGTAGCGTGTCCAGTTCGCTGGCCGCGCTCGGCTCAAAGCTGACTCTCGGCGTAACGGTTCCGGCCGTGGCGCTCGGGGGCGCCGCGATCAAGACCGCTGCCGACATCGACGCGCTAAGGCTTGGACTCGTGGCTGTCACCGGCTCGGCCGACGCAGCGAAGAAGCAGTTCGACCAACTTCGCGAGGTGGCGAAGTTGCCCGGCCTTGGCTTCAAAGAAGCCGTTCAGGGATCGGTGAATCTGCAAGCGTTGGGTTTCAGCGCTGACCAGTCACAGCAGATTCTAAAGGCGTTCGGGAACGCTCTCGCAACGGTTGGCCGCGGCCGCGAGGATTTGAACGAGGTAATCCGGCAACTCGGGCAACTCGGATCGCGCGGGAAGGTGACGGCTGACAATCTGCGGCCGATTATTGAGCGGGTGCCGCAGGTGGCGGCGATCATCAAGCGCGAGTTCGGCGGCGATGCGCTTGGCGATCCGGCGAAGACGTTCGACCGACTGGGCGTGAGTAGCCAGCAGTTCATCGACGTGCTCGTCCGCGAGTTGGGCAAACTGCCGCAGGTCGGCACGTCGGCGAAAAACGCTATCGAGAACTTCCGCGAGTCCATCGAGTTGACGACGGCGCGGATAGGGGATCGGTTGCTGCCTGCGGTTGTCTCGCTGCTTCCTAAGCTCGAATCGTTGGTCAATGTGGTCGCAGACGGCGTGGACGGATTCACAAAGCTGCCGCCACAGATTCAGAACACTGCTGTAACCATGGGCGCGCTGGTGATTGCTGCTGGGCCGGTCATTTCGATCATTGAAAAGCTATCGGGCGCGCTCATCGCTATTCGTGGCGCTGCTGGCGTGGCGAGCGTTGGGTTGGCCGGCTTGTTCGGCGCAGCCATCGTCGTCGGCGTTGGGCAAACGCTGACAGCGATAGATCAACTTCGAGATCGCTACAAAGCGCTCGAAGAGGACCGAAAGCGAGCCATTTCCGGCGCTACCGATGACAATGGCTTCGGGCCTGCCCGCGAATCGCTGCGCGGAATGAAAATCGACGTGTCGGCCGTAGCAAAGGAGTTTCAGCTTTTCGGCGGCGAGACAGAGACGGCAGCCAAGAAAACGGATACCCTAAAAGGTTCCGTCGAAAAAGCCGCCGTCGAGCTGCGCAAATACGCAGCGATCAAGCTGCCTACGCTCGATCTGATCCTGCTTCAGGAGCGATTCACGGCCGTCCTGAGCGAGCAGGCGCAGCGAGTCAGCGCGGCGGCGGCACTACTGCGCGAGTACAACTCCGTGACTCTCGACGGCGCGATCGCGGCGGCGCGGCGGGCCGATGAGCAGTTCCGGCTCAACCGAGCGCTGGACGAGGCTCCCGATATCGGCGGATTCCGGATCGGTCTGGATCAAATCCCGAAGGCTCCGACGCCGAACCTTCCCGGGCCGGACCAGTTCGAGGAGTTCAAGAAGTTGGGCGTAAACATCGGCGAACTTGGAATGCAGACCAAGGAGCAGTACGATGCCATGGCGCGCGCGGCGAAAACATCCAGCAAATTCCAGCAGGAAGCCATCCGTCAGGTCTCGACCGTCCTGACTGACCTATCTCGCGGCATCACAGACGTTATCTTCCGAGGCGGCAAGATCGGCGACATGTTCAAGGGCGTGGCGCAGCAGGCGGCGCAGTCGATTACCCGGCTGCTGATCGAGGGAGCGCTGTCGAAGCTGGCGACGAAGATACTCGACGTTGGCGGGCTGTTCGGGAAGGTATTTGGAGGAGGGGTAAGCGCGGCATCGTCTGCTGTCGGCGGCGCAGCAAGCGCGGCGAGCGGCGCGGGTTCCGGCGCTGTCGGCTCTGCCGTAGGTGCCGTGTCCAGCGGCATCACTGGCGTCATCAGCGCAGTTACGGGCGTGGTTTCTGCGGTGTCTGGTATCGTCGGGAACTTCCAGTTCGCCGCGATGAACAAGACGCTGGACCTTATCGAAAAAGAGGTTCGATTCTCACAGATCCATCTCGGCTACATTCTTGAAAAGCAGAACGAGTACCTGCCGAAGTTGGCCGACATCCACCAGCGGCTAATCGAGTTTCGCCAGCTCGGAATCAAGCTAGAGGCGGGCGGCTCCTATGAAGGAGCGCTTGCGGGCGGCGGCGGCGTGCAGATCAACATGGCGGGCGCTTACATTCTCAGCGATTCGCAGATGGCGGACTTTGCCGACCGGCTCGCCCGATACCTCAAGACGAGGGGCCTGTAGATGGGGATTGCGGTCGTACTCGGTGGGGTGACGCGGAACAGCGTGGTGCAGTCTATCACGCTGACCAAGGAACTCGGAGCCGCGGCGACGTGTCAGGTGGTGACGTGCGACCCCACAGGTGCATACGTTCCGCCCATTGGGACGCCAATCGAAATCTACGATGCAACGCCGACGATCATCTATGCAGGCTCGGCGCAGGATGTTGAAGTAACGCGCCGCGAGCACACTGCAGTAAACGTCTGCACCATCACCGGCACGGACCTGAACCACGCGACTACGCGCAGGCTCGCGGGCGAGTATCAGTGGACGAACAAAACCGTTCTCCAGATCGTCACGGACATCGTCGGCAACTCGCTTGTCGGGGACCTTACCGATATCACGCTCGTCGAGACCGGTCCTACAATTGCCTCATTCCGGATTCGATATCCAACCGTCGCGGAAGCGTTTGATTCGCTGGCCACGCTGGCCGGTATGGTCTGGTACATCGACGAGCAAAACAGGCTGGTATTCAAGACGCCGACGGCATCGTCCGCTCCGTTTGATATCACCGATGGCACCAACCTGACGGCACTGACTATTCGAGGCAGCCGGGAGGACTACTGCAATTTCGCGGTGGCGGCGGTTCCGGAAAGGCTGCGGCCGGAGGACACTGAATCGTTTGTCGGAGACGGCTCGAATCAGATATTCGAGCTTGATTACCCGGTGGCACAAGAGCCGACGATCACGCTGAATTCTGTCGCTCAAACGGTCGGTATCATCTCCGTAGATACTGGGCGCGATTGGTATTGGGCCGAGGGCTCAACGGAGATCAGGCAGGATTCTGGAGGCACTCCGATCACCTCCGGCGACACATTGGAAGTGACCTACGTTGGGACCGAATCGACGTTCATCTCATCGCAGAACGCTGGGCAGATAGCGGCGCGGGCGGCAGCCGAGGATAACAGCGGAGTCTACGCGAAGTTCATCGAAATCGAGGGAAGGCGGACGGCCGCAGACGCGCAGGCGACGCTGGATGCCTACGTGGCAAAGTTTGACGAGCTGTCCTATATCGCCATAATCGAGACCAACGATTACCTGGAGCCCGATTCGCTGACGATTCAGACGGGCGAAATGATGACGATCAGCCGCGCCGGATATGGCACCACGGGTGATTTCATGGTCAGGAAAATCAGCATTACGCACCTCGACGTTCATGACGACGCTCCGTATCAATGGGCGGTGCGTATCGAGGCTGTAAAAGGGCCAGCTCTCCGCCAGTTCGCCGAGTTGATTGGCGCGGGCGGAACGGCGGCCACGGCCGCATCTGCGGCAGTGGCCGATCTCGGCGATTTCCAACTGGAGTTCATTTAGGCAATGGGTACTGTACCGAACAGCATCGGGCGAACGGCTATCCAGAAAATCTCCGAGCGCTGGAGCGTGCAGGATTTCGGCGCGGTGGGGGATGGCGTCACCGACGATAGCGCTGCGATCAATCTGGCGATTGCCGAGGCTGCGGATATCGGCGGCCGGGAGATTTATCTGCCCGGTGGAAAGACCTATGCGCTTGAGGCTCCGATCTATTTTCCGTCCACCGCTGCAGGTATCACGCTGGTGGGCGATGGCGTGGCTACGCGGCTGCTCCGAGTGGACAATATGCCAGCCGGGGAGGGGGTGATCGACATAGAGGGGAGCGGCATTACGCTGCGCAACCTCGTCATTGACGGAGACGTAACTACGAGCGTCGGGCTCCAGTATGGCGTGCCCGGAGACTTCGCGAACGACCCGCAGAACGCGGCCTTGACCGGCAATACCTCCGTGTGGATTCATCCCGGCGCGTCCAGAATCCGGCTGGACCACGTCAAGATCACCCACACAGGCGGGTATGCGATCAACATTGACGCGCGCGACGGCGACGTAGAGGATGTAGATGTATACCGCTGCGTGTTTGAAAATTGTCGACCGCATCGGTTTGGGACCGACGGCGGCGACCTGAATTACGGCGCGTGGACGGGCGGCATCCTGGCGCAGGGAGATTGCCGGGCATCAGAGTCCAAACTGTTCGCCGTGCGCGGCCTACGCGTCATCAACTCGCAGTTTCACCGGATGATGGGCAACTGCATCTGGATGCACTCGTATGGGTTCGATGTGCAGCACAAGGACGTTGTTGTCGCCAACAACCTGTTTACCTACATCGCCCGTGACGCTTATCTTTCCGGCAATCTGAACGGCGGCGCGTGCGTGGGCAACGTCGCGCGATTCGTGGGCTTCCGGCATACAACGGACATCGACACGCCGGTCGGCGCGTACCTGGCGAACCATTACGCCGTCGCGTTTGACGCGTCCGGGTATGTCCGGAATCATTCCTATGTCGGCAACATCGTAGACGAGGTGTACGGCGGCGCGTTTGACCTTGACGGGCTTCGTGATTCGGTCATTGCGAACAACATCGCCACTACTACGCAGGCGATCGCAAAGGGCATCCAGACGGGCGACACCAGCGGAAACAACCCGGACGACAACATTACGATTCGAGGTAACTTCCTCGATGGGTTTAACGCTGGCGCGATCGTTCTCAATCAGGCGCAAGGCGTAGTCTGCGAGGCTAACACGATCCGCCATCCAGCGAGCGCGGCGGCGCAGCCGATCCTGCTGTATTCCACCGACGAGGAGACGCTGGATAACATCGTGCGCGGGAATGATATCTACTGGCCGGACAACGGCTGGTGCATCGTCGAGAGCGACGGCGGCACGGGCACCGGGTTCTCCAGCAGCACGCGCAATATCGTCTACGACAACCGCTACCGAGGCGGCGCGAAGGGCGAGTTCCTCAAAGACGCCAACTCCGCTTCCACGACCGGCATGGTCATGTCCACGAACTCGGCCAGCGCCACGACGCGGCAGGAAACGACGCTTGCGCGGGAGGGCACTGGCTCATCGGCCGCCTGGAAGATCTACGACAAGCGCGACACGACGGAGACGCAGTATCTACAACTTCAGTTCGACAATGGGCTGCTGAACATCAGCGAAAACGGCGGCGCGCAGACGGGCATCATCACGACGGCCGCACGCACCTCGCTTGGCTTCAAAGACGCCGTCTGGACCGGCAAACTGATGACCGATGGATTTATCGCGGCCTACAACTACGCAGGCGGCGCGACATCCTATCAGGCCGCCGACGCCAATGCGCTGACGGATGATTGGGCGCTGCTCCGTTACAACAAAACGGGCGGCAAGTGGGAGCAGTCCGTCACCACATCGACCGGCACGCGAGTATGGACTGATCTTGTCTCCGGCACCCTCTCAGGCCTCACCTCTGGCCGCGTGCCGTACACTACTGGAGCCGCAGCGCTTGCCGACTCGGCGAATCTCACTTGGAACAACGCCAGCCGTGTGCTAACCGTCACTGGAGCGACCGGAACGGCCGGGATCGTCGCGGCGACATCGTATATTCAGTCCGCTGAAGGCTTTCTGACGACGTCCAGCGCCACGGATGCCATCCAGGCGAGCACAGGAGGCGTCACAGCGCGTTTTCTCATCGGTACGCGGTCATTCACCCTTACCGCGGAAACGGAGGCCAACGCGGGCGTTTCCGGGGCAGGGCAGGGGCGTATCTACTTCGATTCCAGCAGCAACAAATTCCGCGTTTCTCAAAACGGCGCGGCCTATGTCGATCTGATCGGCGGCGGCTCCATTGCTGGGCTGACCTCCGGCCGTGTGCCGTATGCCACCGGCGCGACTTCGCTGGGAGACTCCGCAAACTTCACCTGGAACAACGGCTCTCGCGTGCTGACCGTGACGGGCGCGACCGGGACCGCTGGAATCGTGGCCGCCACCAGCTACATTCAGTCGGCCGAGGGGTTTCTTACTACCAGTTCCGCGACTGACGCTATTCAGGCCAGTACGGGCGGCGTTACGGCGCGATTCCTGATTGGCACCAGATCGCTCAGTATGACCGGGGAGAGCGCGGCGAACGCGGGGCTCTCTGGCAGCGGCCAGGGTCGCATCTACTTCGACTCCTCGAGCAACAAATTCCGCGTGTCCCAAAACGGCGGGGCATATGTGGACATGCTCGCTTCCGGCCCGGCCGGGTCGTCTGGGCAGGTTCAATTCAACTCGTCCGGCTCGTTCGGGGCCGACGCCGATTTGCATTGGGACAACAGCCTGAAGCGACTCGGCATCGGCACAGCTTCGCCCGAAGGGCCTATCCACGTAAGCGGACAGTTCGCCTCGATCTACTTCGACGGCTACAGCAGTGTCGCGCCGAACTTCGTGTTTCGCCACGCGAACGGCACGGCCGGATCACCGACGGCGACGTTAAGCGGTGATCGCATCGGCCAGTTTGCCGTGCAGGGGTATGGCACTTCTCGCGTTACCACCTCAGGAGTGGCTTTCAACGCGGAGGCGAATTTCAGCGGCTCCTCAATGCCGACCAACATGGTGTTTTCCACCACGGCCAGCGGCTCAACGACGCGGACGGAGCGCATGCGCATCACCGGCGCTGGAAACGTTCTCATCGGCACCGGCACCGACGACGCAAGCGGCGCGAAGTTGCAGATCAGCGGGTTCGTCTCGGCCACTACTGGACTGTATACCGTATCATCTGCGACCAACGCTCTGCAGGTGCCAAATGGCGGCATCACGGCCAAGTTCCTGATCGGGACCACGTCGCTAACTCTTACGACCGACGCGAGCGCTGCGGTATCGGCGGCCGGACAGATTCGGATACGGTGCAACGGAACAAAGGCGCAGATCAGCGAAAACGGCGGTGGCTATGTGGACCTCGTCGGCGGCGGCGGTGTCGCGTCGTTGAACTCGCTCACTGGCGCGCTGAGCATCGCCGGTACGTCGAATCAGATCACCGTCACGCCGTCAGGCTCGACGATCACGCTTTCGACGCCGCAGAACATCCACACATCGGCGGCCGTCCAGTTTTACTCCGTGCTGACATCCGACGCCATCCAAAGCAATCGCGGCACCGGCCCGGCGATCTACGCACCCAACGCTTACATGCAGGCGGCCGGGTTCGTCTCGACTGGGCTCACGGCTTATAACAGCATCCAGTCCACGGCGGGCATCTCTGCAGGCAATGGCACCAGCGGCGGTTTCTACGTCGCCGCCACGCAGGTGATCAACACCTCCGGGCAGTTCGTCGGCGCAGGCGTGGACGTGGGCAGCAATGGCATCAACGCGGGCGGCTACAACGTCAACGGAGGGTATACCGGCCAGACGTGGAATGTCGTTGGCTCGTTCACCATCGGCGGCACGCCGTACACCACCCTGATCTTCCGCGGAGGAGTCCTCGTCTCCGCCTCCTGATTTCCATGAAGACCATCACACTGAATTTGAAAGAGCGCATCAGGCTGGCCGATATCATCGGTAGCCAAGAAGTCCCGAGCGTTGGGATGCAGCGAGAGTTTCTTCGCCTCCATGAGGCCGTCGAGCTGAGCGAGGCCGAAGCCAAGGAGGTCGGCCTCACTGTTGATGCCGTGCGCGGCTATGTCGCGTGGGAGCGCGACGACGGCCGGAATTACAGCATCGACCTGTCCGACAGCCAGGCCGCCATACTTGCGGCTGTTCTCAATAACGAGGGCGGGCGTTTCAAACTGGCCTTGCGCCTGCGCGAGGACGCCTGGGCGCTGCGGGTGCTGGAGCAGCTTGCGTGATTGATGCGCAGCTCACGCGCGACTTTCGGGCCTCCGAGTTTGCGTGCTCTCACTGCGGGCGCGCAGGTATCCATCAATGGTTCGTCGAGCACCTACAGGCGCTCCGTGACTACCACGGCAGGCCGCTGATAGTCACCTCCGGCTACCGTTGCGAGCTACACCACATCGAGCGCAGAAAAGCGAAGCCAGGGAGGCACGCGGAGGGTATCGCGGCTGATATCCGGATCGTCGGCGTTCCGCTTCTGACCATCTGGCGATCGCTCGCCAGTTTCCCGCAATTTACCGGCATCGGCGTGAATCGCCACGCCGACTTTATCCACCTCGACGCCCGCCCGCTTCGCCCTCTCGGGGCGCGCGTTGTGTGGGCCTACGACAAGACAGGCCAGCAAGTTCGCTGGTCTGGGAAATGGGAGGAACTGCCATGAAAAACATTGACGAGGTTTCCCGCCTCGACGATGATCGCCAACTGCATATTCTGGTCGATCAGCCGGTGGACTCGTTCGCGAATCCTGGCGCAGCATCGGAAGCGAAGTGGATTGCCACTGGCCTGTACTATCTGCACATCCCTGACTACTCATGGCCGCTGAGCGTGTTCTGGAACGCGAATTCGTTGCAGTTTGCGACGCATGCGACGGCGCTGGCCATCGCTGACCGAATCCGCGCCGAACTCGGCCAAGGCTACCGCGTCGGCCTGTACCGGGAGGACGTGAACGTCGGACCGTTCACCTGGCGCGAAAAATTCATGCTTCGCGTGACTGCGCCGGATGGCACGACCAGCGAGGCGATAAACGCCGGGCTGGAGGCATCGACGTACGCGCGGCACCCGCACGGGTACAGGAAAGCGTTGCTGGAGCGGCTGAACCTGCAATGATCCAGCGGGATATCACGCCGGAGCAGCGCTGCTTCGCCAATATCGGCGCATGGGCGAGGCATCACGGGCTAGAGGTATCGAACTGCATCCGCATGGAGCAAGATCGCTGCTGGTATGAGGACACATGGACGATGCGCGCCGACGTAGAACGGCTCGCGCGGAACAAAGTCCTAATCGCCGGCAACTACAAGAACCACGGGGAGACGGCCGTGGCAGGGTGGCGGGAGGCCCGTGGTCGATGCTCGGCGCAGGTCATCGACCACGGGGACCGCTGGGAAATTGACTTCGATTTCTGGAATCCATGGGACCTCGTCGGGCTCGTCGGCCATGGGTGGGAAGTCATCACAAACAAACTCGGCAAGCGCAAAACCGACCCGGTGAAAGTGACCGAGGCGCTGAGAAAGAGAGGTATCCATGTCCGCTGGTAGTCAGCCGCTCGTGAAGATTAGCGCGACGTTTCCGGGGGAATCGCTTGCCGTGGCGATCCTCGAATATGCAAAGACTTGCCGAGAAACCATGAGCCAGGAAAACCGAGACAAACTGGACGGGCTCATGGTCCGGTCAATGGAACGCTGGGCAGATTTCTGGGAGGGACGGCTGTGATAGTAGCACCCACGACCACAGCGGCAAAGGCGAAGATCGCCGCACTATCGGCGGTGATCGCCGGGATATGGGGAGGGTTTCACCCCTTGGTACAGACCTTAGTGGTACTGATTGCCCTCGATTTTGCTTCCGGCCTGCTACTGGCCTGGAGCACCGGCTCGGTGTCATCCGATGCCTCCTACAGAGGGATGGCAAAGAAAGCCATGATGCTGCTTCTGGTCGGCGCGGCGCACGCCTACAACGCGACGCAGCCACTCGGGTTTGACGCAGCGACGGCGGTGGCCGGGCTCTTTTCGACGACCGAATTCATTTCGATCATCGAGAACGCCGGGAGGTTGGGCCTGCCAATCCCGAAGCCACTTATGGACGCGATGGCCAAATTAGGCGATGGCGGCAATAAACAGTAAGTGGCGTCGCTGGATGGCTACCGGGTGTCTGCATAGCACCCACGCCTGTCGCGAGTATATGCGGCTTGTCCGGCGATTCAAAAAAGACTATGGACCAGTCAGGCACATCGAATTAGGAGACGTGCTCGAAACCACTTGCCTCCGCTCCGGCGCGCGCGGAACGAGAGACGAGGCAGAGCCGCTGGAGCATGACCTTAAGACGGGGATCGACTGGATCAGGGAGATGGAACCGTCAGATTGGCTACTGGGCAATCATGACCGCAGACCGTACGATTTGATGGACCATCCATCGGCTGTTGTCAGTGAGCTATCGAAGCGGCTTGTTGAGGACATGCGTGGCGCGGCGGCGGCGGTGAAGTGCCGGATGCATGAGGCGTATGACATCGAGACGAGTTGGCTGACGGTTGCGAACATCGACTTCGGCCATGGGTGGATGTACAACATCAACGCATTACGCGATCACGTCGAAATGCGCGGCAGAAACGTCGTAATTGCCCATCTGCATACGCCGCACGAATTCGGCGGGCGCAACGTCGGAGCGCCGCGCGGCATATGCGTAGGTACCGGAGCCGATCCAAGGCTTATGAGCTACGCGCGGCGCAGACGCCAGACCCTGACATGGGCGCACGGAATCGCCTTCGGCGAGTACACCGACACGCAGAGCACCATGCACCTGATTTCTTGGCGCTGCGAGCACGGACAGAGAGAGGACCCACGATGGACGATCTTCTAAGCCGTCTCGCCGAGGCGCTACAGGCGAAAGTGGACGAGGTGCCCGCTGAATGGCGGACAGCCGAGCAGATCGCGCGAGAGGCCGGCAAAGCACCGCAAACCGCCTGCCGCTATCTACGGGAAGGGATGAGGGCCGGACTAATCGAGAGCCGTACGTTCCGCATCCACAGCGGAGCGAGGATATACCCGGTTCCCCACTACCGGGAAACGACACCAGGAGGCAGCAAAAAATGAATCGGGCACTCAGTATCATCGGCGTCCTAATCGTCGCTTCTGTGGCCGCCAGCGGCCAAACAGCAAGCATTTCTGACACACTCACAGCCGCAGTCGGCGGGGGAGCGTGGACAGGGCGCATCATCGTCACGCTTAATGCTCCTGGCAACGCCCAGCCGCTCTACCAGGGCACCACCTCGCTTGCTGGCTGGTCGCAGATTCTGTGCGTTGGCGTGACGGGCCGCGATTGCACCTCCGAGACGGCGGCGGGAGCGGTGTCGGTGACGCTGTACCGCACGGACACGATTTCCCCGGCCGGAACGTCCTATGCGGCGCGGTTCCAGCCAACGGCAGGACCGGCGTGGGCTGAGACGTGGGTAGTGTCAGACGGCGACACGAAACTGTACCAGATCAGAGCTACCACCGTACCGACGCCGACGGTTATGGTTCAGCCGTCGCAGATCACGCAAGCGGCGGCGACGACCGGCCAGTGCCTGAAATGGTCCGGCACGGCGTGGGTGCCGGGAACCTGCGGCGGCGGCGCCGCGGGGCTGACCTGGGAAGAACTCGACGGAATCACATGGAGCGAACTGCAATGATGCGACTAATACTATTCTTCGCGGCGGCCGTGGGCCTGTCCGCCCAATACGCGGCGATCCTGGGGAGCGACTACCCCGCGAACTCGCTCACGCAGCTCAACCGAAAACTCGCCTCGCGCGTCGGATCGGGGGCTCCGTCGGGCGCTTGCACTGCGGGGTTGGACCTGTATCTCGACTCCGCCGTCCCGGCCGTCTATATCTGCCCAGCGGGGACATGGGTGCTGTATGCGCCGGGATCGGGGACCGTTTCGACTGTCAGCGTGGCGACCGCGAACGGCGTCAGTGGCACCGTTGCGAATCCGACCACGACGCCCGCAATCACGATTTCGCTCGGGGCTATCACGCCGACCAGCGTGGCCGCGTCTGGGAATGTGACGGGCGCGAACCTGAGCGGGACTAACACCGGGGACCAGACGAACATCACCGGCAACGCTGGCACTGCCTCGGCGTTTCAGACGCCGAGAAACATCAACGGCGTCGCCTTCGACGGAACCGCAAACATCACGATCACTGCATCGCTACCCTCGAATCCGGCCGCCTGCCCTGGCGGGGAGTACGTGACGGACATCGCCGCCGACGGCACGCTGACGTGCGCGGCCGTCTCGGGCGGGGCGCATACCCAAAACACTGACAGCGGCACGACGCAGACCAGTTTTCAAATCGACAGCACAAACACTGGACCGCGGATCAAGAATAACGCGGGCACCATGGAAGTTCGCAACGCGGCAGACTCTGCACTAGCGCCGCTGGCGGCATCGAATTTGAGCGGGACCAATACCGGAGACCAGACGCTGTACAACCAGACGATCCGCCTCAACAGCGGCTCCAATGTGTCGCAGCGGGGGCGAATCAATTTCGTGGACGGGGCGGGGATCGCCTGGACCACGGTGGACAGTTCTGGCAACGACGAAACGCAGATAATTGCGACGGTAGACCCATCGTATGTGACATTGAGCGGTACACAGACGCTCGAAAACAAAACCTTCGTGGCTCCCGCCCTCGGCACCCCCGCGAGCGGCGTGGCGACGAACCTGACCGGCACGGCTGCGGGGCTCACCGCTGGCGCTGCGACGGCGCTGGCGGCGAATCCTGCTAACTGCTCGGCTGGTAGCCTGCCGCGCGGCGTGGCGGCGTCCGGCGCTGCGGAGGGATGCGCTGCGGTGGACCTGGCGGCGGAGGTCACTGGGACGTTGCCGCCTGCGAACGGCGGCCGGGTGAACCGGCAGATCACGCTGGTGGCCACGGACGTTTCCAGCACAGGCACGAAGTCCTGCTCTGTGGTCGAGGTGGCCGGGACCATCGTGGCGGCGCATCTCATCAGCAACGCACTGCCGACCGGCAGTAATCTCGTCGTGGACGTTCTGAAAGTCGGCTTCTCCTCGTACACCGGCCCGGCGTCGGCCTCGTCCATCACGGCTTCGGCGGTGCCGACGATTGCGACTGGTGATAGTAACCCGCGCTATGAGGACACGACCCTCACCGGCTGGACAACATCAATCGCCGCAAACGACGTCGTTTGCGTGGCGATCTCGACAGCGCCCAGCGGCGGCGCAACGTGGGCTTCTGTGGCACTGGAGGTGCAGTAATGCGGATTATCCTTCTCATTCTGGCGAGCGTGGCGGCGTGGGGGCAGACTCCATTCAGCACTGCCGTTCAAGACTCGGTACCTTACCCGTTTTCACCCGCATGGATTAACTCAGCGGGTGGTGTCCAGACATGGGCGAACCTCAACGGCTCGACCATCAAAGCGGCGCAATGCGGGTACCTGAACACGGCAGGAGGTGCGACCAAGACGCTGCAAAATTTGCATGTCATGGTGGCCACTGCAAACAAGACAAGTGGCACTGATCTGCGCCTCGGGATTCAGGCACCATCCACAACCACCGGGCCGCCGATCCAACCGGATGGCTCCTGGGCGGCGTCTGGTGCGGCGTATGCGACCGTGGCCGACTCTGCCATCACAGCTAATACCTGGCTTCGGTCCGGCACGGTCGGAGGAACCCTGTCCATGACGCAGGGCGGCCTGTACTGTCTTGTTGTCGAGCCCGAGAACTACGCGGGATCGGACAGTTATTTGTTACGGTCCGTTTTTAGCAGGAGCGGGTGGTCCGCGCAAAGTGCTTCCTACAACGGAGCGACATGGACCGGATCAAACGGCGGGATCGCCCTGCACTTGCTCGAATTCACCGATGGAACTTTCGGCACGCTTGGGCTCGGTGCGCCGCTCAACGTAGTTGGGACAACAGTAGCGTTTAACACTGGCTCAACCGACGACGAAATTGGCCTGAAAATTATACCGGACACGCCTTTGGTGGTCACAGGAATCTGTGCCGAAAACCCGTACAGTACCAGCACTGGAGATTTCGAGTGGGTGCTTTATGAGGGCACGACGGCACGACGTACGGTTACCACCGACGTGAACACTCTGTTCACCACCAGCGCGACCAATACCATATGTGGTGTATTCGATTCGTATTTTACTTTGGCTGTTGGCAGCACTTATTACGCCGCCCTCAAGCCGACCACCTCAAACAACATACGCATCGTCTACAATACTGTTGCCGACGCAAACTACTGGAGTGTCTGGAGCGGTGGCCCGATCACTAGCTATTCAGCTAGAGCAGACGGGGGCGCGTGGACAGATACCGACACGCGAAGACCGTCGATATGGTTGCTAATCAGTGCGGCTGGTTCGGCTGGTGGAAGTGGTGGAGGTGCCTATGTGGTGGCGCAGTAGTATCCTGCTTTTCGCCGTTTCGTGTTTCGGGCAGGGTGTCCAGTTTACCGTTGGCGCATCAGGGCTCACAGCACTCAGCCACAATGGCAACAGCCGCATCGGGGCATTCACTGGTGCAGAAGTGTATTGGGGGAGGTTCGACGAAACCCAGGTCAATGTTAGTTGTACGTCTTCCGGCATTGTGGATGGATTTAGACTGACATGTAATTCCGGTGCTCCCGGCCATATTGTCATTGATGTGACTTTCGGCGGCGCTGGGACGGACACGCTTTCGGTGGATGCCTGCTTAACTAATTTGGACACAGCCGAAAGAACTCTATTCACGCTAGCATCGGACCGCGTGTTTTCTCTGAATATGACTGGTGCGACCGTAACAGAAGACGCGAACACTGATATTGGGGAACCTGAGAGCGCAGCGAAGTTTTACGGATTTTCTGGCCATTCGTTTTCTGCCTACGTAGTCGAATGGGGCTTGTTTCGATGGAATATCGCATCAAGCGGAAAAATCATATTTTCTCCCGCCAGCACACAGCAAAGCGGTATTTCTGGAATCCAATTTGGAGCGCAGCGCTGCTCTGCTATGTATGTGCGATTCGGAGCGGAGCTTGATACCATTTCAACTCTCGCGGCTCCAGCCTACGCGGCGCACGCGCTATCGTTTCCGCAAATTACAAATTGGCCAGACCGCCGCCCTATGGCTACGATGTTTCTGGCCTCACAAGCGAATCGCTCTGCTACCAACCCGCGCGGCTGGCCGGGGGGAACATCAGCGGACTACCTGGGCGCAGGGTTTGCAACGGCGCGAACGTCCATGCTGAATCAAGCGGCGATCTATCTAAATAATGCCGATACGATTTCGCCAAAGCCGCAATCGGTTTGCTGGTGGGATTGGGGTGGAGACGAGTTTGCCCACGTCTTCACGTACGTTGGTTATCCTGGGTCTGATTCCGGTTCGCATCTCACAAGTCTTGCGCCAGAACTCGAAACAGAGACCTCCGGGGTAGCGCTGGCCGATGAAATTGTGCTAGCGATTCGGGCGCGTGGCTACAAGCCCTGCATCACGCTTAGACCGCATCGGGTCTGGCAGTCCGGCACCGGGCGGCCGACTGGTGTATGCTATGCCCAAGGATCGTTCGATGGGCAGGTATACATTGACACATCGGCGACTTACCCCAGCCGTGGTTATGAGTGCCGTGAGCGCACAGTAACGTTTGACGACGCGACCGACAGGGTGCTATGCGCGACGTGCGATCTCCTCCAAAACGGTTCAGTGGTCAGACTGTACGCGACCAGCGGTAGTTTGCCGACTGCGCTCAGCAGTTCGACCGATTACTACATCCAAAACTTCGTATCGCAGACATCGTTTCAGATCAGCACGGATGAGGCCGGAACGAACATCGTCACCGACTTCAGCGGTGGAAGCGGAACGTTTCAGCAGGAGTCTTGGCGAGGACCCGCCACCCTCTCCACGCATGAAGCCACGCACTCTTACGCCGATGCACTGGACATGATGACGCAGGCAGTACGCTACGCACAAAACAGATGGGGCAACGACGTGCTGTTTTATGTAGACAGTACGTACTACAAGACAAACGGACAAAACGGGAGAACTGATACGACCATTGGGACGCACTTTTGGCGCCAATTGTCGGAGAGTTTTCCGGGAACACTTTTCATGCCAGAAAACTCGCCGCATGGAGGGGGACACGCTAAATACCTGAGCACGAACAATGGAACACTTCTAACGAACCCATCTTGGGCCATCCGCAGACTGTACCCGGAGACGTTTTCTGCTGTCGCACTTGGCGGGAACTATGCTGGCAACGAACCAGCACGCTCTACGGTCCGACAAGGGATGCAGCAGGGAGACATTTACCTACTCAACGTCAACGCATTTGGGCCAGTCGAAAACCAAGGCAAGGCCGACCTCGCCACGGCCCTCGCTGCCATGCGCACCATCACAATGACCGACCGCGGCCAAGCGCGGACGTTCCGCAGCGATCCCGGCGCGGCGTTCCGGTATCCGCTCTTCTCGCGGGTCTACTTCGCCGCGTCGGCTGAGGGGCTGGCCGACAGTACCACCTACTGCGAGCGAAAGGAGTTGGACCGCTGCTACCTGTCCGGAGTATTGCAGGAAACGGCGGCGCTGGACTTGTCCACGCGGCCCTACTACCAGATCAGGTTTTACGACTACGCCGGGGGGCTGGTCTCGAATCCAGGAAACTACGGGGTGATCCAATGAAGACAGTGTTGTTCATACTGGCCGGGTTGTCGGCGTTCGCGCAGGCGTATTTCACGGGCGTCGCGAAGCCACCGTCCGGCCCGCCGATCGCTTACTACGCGGCAGGCGAGCCCGTCGCGCGCATGATGGCGGCGCAGGCCGCTGCCGTCCTGCCACCGACCGGCCGCGGGATCACAGCAGACCAGCTCCGCTCGTCTACCGCGCCGCCGATCGCTGTGCTGGCCGTGGACACCTCCGGGCGGTTCCGCCTGCTCCGGCTGGGCACCGGGCTGCGCATCGCCGACGACCGTATCGAGGGGACGCCGACGGCGGGGCGGCTGCGCGTGGACCGGCCGCAGCGGACGGCGGGCGGCTATCCGGTTCCGTCGGGCGGAGTGCTGATCCGCAATGGCCTGGTGCAGACTGAGGGCGAGGATTACCGACTGGACGCGGGGCGGGCGGTGCCGATCACTCCGTGGGCGGATGATGACCTTATCGTGGTGGTGTCCGTCCAGCCATGACGACGGCGGCACGGGAGAGGATTGCGGCGGCGGAGGCGCGGTGGGTAGCGCGGGGGTGCAGGCCACTGACGCGGCGGGAGCGGGAGCGCGAGGCGGCGATCGAGGAGCAGCGGCGCTGGGCGGCGTGGTACTCGTCCATACTCCAGGCGGCGCGGCCGACACGGCCGCCCTGGACGGCGGAGCGGACGGCGGTGTGGGCGGCCTCGGTGCGGGACTACGTTCGGCGCCATCTGGACTGGCCGCGTTCCGTGCGGCTGTAAAAAAAATAGTGCTATCATGTGATCGCTTGTGTCATGTTCTTGTCTCGGCCCTCGCCTACGCGGGGGCCTTTTTTATTGGCATCCAAGTGCTATATAGCTGAATTTTGGTGGCAGTGTGAAAATTTCGTTGACTCGCGCGGCTTTGCGGGCAATACTAGCTTCGTGGCAAACAAAGGCAGCAAAGGTTGGACAGCAAAGAGCATAGATGTTGACCCTGCGCAGTGGCTGCGAGTAAGGGCTGCCGCAGCGTCGGAAGGAGTCGAGATTCGGCACTGGCTACGCAAGGCCATTGCGCTGGCGTTATCGGGAAGGCGCAAATGGACGAAAGAAAACTGACCGGCGAGACATTCGCCAGGATTTGCTATGCGATTTCGTGGTTCGGGCTGTTTTGGTCAGGCCTGCTATGGTGGCTGACGAGATAAGAAAGGAAGAACATGAGCGTGGAATGGAGTCCGAATAAGGACATTAGGAAGTACGTTGCGGATCGACGCCGCGAACGACAACAGCGGGAAATTCTCGCTTTGGGCATGTGCGTTGCGTTTCTGCTGTTGGCGATTCGCGTCCTTGCGGCGGTGCGCTAATGGACAACTTCTTCCGGCTGGTCGGCGAGCGCTGCCTCGCGTCGCTGAAAAAAGAGGCCATTGGCTGGTTCGTAGACGGCGATGAGGTTGCCGCTGGCGAGATGGTCGGTGGCGAGGTGGACCAATGATCTCCGAAGCCATCATCATCGCCGCTGTCGTCGCGGCGGTCGCGCTGTATCTGAAGTACCGCCCGACTCGCGCGCAGGCGTGGTACACGGTGTCTGCCTGGGCGCATGCCAACGGCGACGCGGCTACCGAGCGCGCGCGGCGTCGGCGAGACTATCTCCGGGAGGTGCCCAATGAGTAACACCCCTGGCGTCAAAGACCGTCGCGGATACGTAGGCGGCAGCGAGATCGCCAGCGTGCTGAATCTGGAGCCGTACGGCTGCGCGCGGCGGCTCTTCTACATCAAGACGGGTGCGACGGTAGACCGTCCGTTCGTGATGAACGGCGCGATGGAGGCCGGGGTGGCGCTGGAAGACTACGTCGCCGCGAAGGCCGCCGAGGCCACCGGCTGGACCCTTCGCAAGCGGCCAGGAAAGCGCGGCGAGGCTGAACACGAGCTGGTCCACATCGACCGCGATATCATCGGCTCCGACCGGAAAACGACCGGCATCGCCGAAATCAAGGTAATCGGAGAACAATCGTTTTTCTCGTGGCTGCGCGATGGCGTGCCCATGGGCTACCTGCTACAGCTCCAGTGGGGCATGCACATATGGGACCGCACATGGGGCGCGATCATCGCGTGGAATCGCGACTCTGGCGGGAAGCCGCACATCTTCGAGTTCGACCGCGACGACGCAACAATCCCACTGGTCCGGGCTCGCGTTGAGGCGTTTTGGGCCGCAGTCGAGTCCGGCCAGCGCCCTACACCACTGGACGAGCGCGACGGGCGCTGTGATCGCTGCGAGTACCTGGCGACGTGCCTGGAGTCGGAGTGGGCCGCGCTCGATCCAGCGGAGGCCGACTCCGATTTCGACATCGAGCAGGCGGCACTGGCCTACGACGAGGCACGCGAGATCGCGAAGGAAGCCGAGGAGTTAAAGCAGGCCCGCCGCGATTTCGTCGTGTCTATCATGTCAGGGCGGCAGAAGTCAGGCCGCGTTTCCGTCACGCAGTCCGAGACGTGGCGTCTGGACGTGGACGCATTGAAACGAGATCGGCCGGAGATAGCGGCCGCATATCAATACAGGACCGTAGCTCAGACGCTGCGGGTGAACAAGCCGAAGGAGAAAAAATGAGCGAACAAGTGAGAGAGACGGTGTCCAGCGTGCTGGATTCCATCGTAGAGAATCAGGAGGCCAGAAAACAGGCAGAGGCGGCCATAGCGGATGGTATCGCCGCCAAACGATACCAGGACAATCCGAACGCCTATGTCATCGCCCTGGGGCGGGATTACGGGCTTCAGCCGGCCCATGCGTTGAACATGATCCACATCATCAGCGGCAAGCCGGTGTTGTCGGCGGGAGCCCGCGCGACGTTCCTGAAACAGCACGGCTACGACTGGCGGCCGGTGGTCTTCACTGATCAGGAGGTCCGGCTGCGGTTTTCCTACAAGGGCGAGCCGATGCAGGACGCCAACGGCAAGCCGCTGGAGGTGGGGATGACAATTCAGGAGGCCGAGCGTGCGCACTTCGTCCAGAACTCGCGCGGCAAGTCGTATGACCCGAAGCGCCACGAGGAGACCAAGGGCAACTACGACAAGTTCCCGAAGAACATGCTCATGGCTCGCGTGATCTCCAACTTCCATCGTTGGTTCGCGTCCGAGGTCATGGGCGCTACCGTGTACGACGCTGGCGAGGTATCCATGGACGCCGTGACCGAGGCCACCGAGCAGCGAGTCCAGTCGAGGACGGAGAGCGCCGCCGAGTCGTTAAAGGAGCGCCTTCAGGCCGCGGCTGAGGTCGTCCGCGTGGCGGAGGTGGCGCAGTGACGTTTACACCCGGCGAGTTTTACGACGCCACAATCATCCCTGAGCGCTGTGGTTTTTTCCGCAATGCCAACGGCAAGGTATACCTTCGCGTGGGCCTCCTCGACACCGAAGGCGGCGAGCATGTCTATGCGTGGTGGGTGTCTGGAAAACTGGCAACGCGGCTTCGGGAAGCATTGCCGAGCATGGGCGTGGATGTCGAGGCCATCGGAAACGACTTCTACAAGCAGGCCGGACAGTACATCAAGGCTGTCGATTGCCGATTTGTTGTCAACGAGGATGAGTACAAGGGCACCAAGAAACTGAAGATCGGCGGGCTGTTCTTTGGCGGCGATAAGCGGCCAGCAGACACCGCCGCGAGCGATGACGATGTGGACTACATCAAGCGCGCGCTGTTCGGTCACTCCGCCGTGGACGACGACACGCCGTTTTAGTCACCCAGCAGGCCACCGCCTGCGGCCAGCCGACCACGTTGGGAGACTCGGGCAATTCCTGGGGAGGGCGCCCGCCAGCGAATCGGCTGACCGGAGGCGTGCCTCCGAATACACAAATGAAAAGGAGAATCTTTACCTGAGCTGATCTGTTGAATTCTGCGAGGGCCGTTCCATTGAGCGGCCACCGCCGAGGGTCTTCATGGAGGGCCTTCTGCGGTGGAAGAAGGGGAGAAACATGATGACGAAATTGGATCACGGAGAGCCGATGTACGACGAGATAAAGCCCGCGGACCTTGACGCGCTGGATGCGCTGCGGGTGGCGTCTGTGCATCGGAGTAAATGGGCATCATACAACTCAGCCCTGCACAACGCATACCCTGCGATGGCGGCGGAGCTTCGGGCGCTGCGGGAGGAAGTAGTAAAGCTAAAAGACGATCTGTGCGATGCCGAGGAACTGAGGCAGAAGGCCGACGCGATCCGCGACGCGCGGGAGAAGGGGAAATCATGACGTTTGAGGAACTACAAAGACGAGTGCCCGGTGCTGTCGAGGCCGACTGGGTAAGGCACTCCAACGGCGGCGGCTGGAGGCACGTGACAGCTACGGTGCCGGAGTCCTGCTGGATTGCGCCGACGGCTATTGTGGGCGTCGATTGCACTCTGGGTGACGGCTGCACTCTGGGTTCCCGCTGCGAGCTGGGAGACCGCTGCAAGCTCGGTAGTTACTGCAAGCTGAGCAACGATTGCGATCTCGGCTACGACTGCAAGCTCGGCGACGTCTGCAAGCTCGGCGACGACTGCACGCTCGGCGGCGGCTGCACGCTCGGCTACGGCTGCAAGCTCGGCGACGGCTGCAAGCTCGGCGACGGCTGCAAGCTCGGCTACGGCTGCACGCTCGGCGACGACTGCACGCTCGGCGGCGGCTGCATGCTCGGCGACGTCTGCAAGCTCGGCTACGACTGCAAGCTCGGCGACGTCTGCAAGCTCGGCGACGACTGCACGCTCGGCGGCGGCTGCACGCTCGGCTACGGCTGCAAGCTCGGCGACGGCTGCAAGCTCGGCGACGGCTGCAAGCTCGGCTACGGCTGCACGCTCGGCGACGACTGCACGCTCGGCGGCGGCTGCATGCTCGGCGACGTCTGCAAGCTCGGCGACGACTGCACGCTCGGCGGCGGCTGCAAGCTCGGCGACGTCTGCAAGCTCGGCGACGTCTGCAAGCTCGGCGACGACTGCACGCTCGGCGACGGCTGCAAGCTCGGCGACGTCTGCAAGCTCGGCGACGTCTGCAAGCTCGGCGGCAGCTGCACGCTCGGCTACGGCTGCACGCTCGGCGACGGCTGCACCAGAACTATCTTTATCCAACCTGACGGAGGACATCCAATCACCGTTGCAGACGACGGATACATTCAGATCGGATGTAAACGAGGAGAACTGTCGTGGTGGCTGGACCACTACGAGGCCGTAGGCCGCAAGGAGGGATACTCGGAAGCACTGATCGCCGAATACGGTATGCACCTGAAGCACTCTGCCGCGTGGCTGGAAATGATCCGCGCGGGGGATGGGGAGTGATGAAAAAACACCAGACCAGAAAAGACGCAATCCTCGCATGGCACTTCGTCAATGAGGACCGCCGTCTGGCCTACGACGCAGCGGACCTGACTGTGGAGCCTAGGTATATCTACTACACCGACTCGCCCATAGTGTTATGCGAGTCCGGTCTGCACGCGAGCGTTCATCCGTTTGATGCTCTACAACATGCTCCTGGACCAGTGCTCTGCCGAGTCGCTGTGTGGGGCGATGTCGTTATCGGCGAAGACAAGCTCGCTGGTCGAAATCGCGAGGTGTTGGCGATGGCCGATGTGTCGAGAGAGTTGCGACTGTTCGCATGCTGGTGTGTGCGCCAGGTATGGCACCTACTGGCCGACGAGCGCAGTCGTTATGCGGTTGAGGTTGCGGAGCGATTTTCGCGCGGGGAGGCGACGGCGGAAGAACTGTTCGTCGCGAGGGCCGCCGCCAGGGACGCCGCCAGGGCCGCCGCCAGGGACGCCGCCAGGGACGCCGCCACTATCGCCGCGAGGGCTGCCGCGAGGGCTGCCGCGAGGGCCGCCGCCACTATCGCCGCCAGGGCCGCCGCGAGGGACGCCGCTATCGCTGCCCAGCGTGCCGAGTTTGAGAGACGCATCGCCGAGGTGGACGCGCTGAAGGTGGGGGAGGGGGAGTAATGGCCCGCAAAACGTCGCTGGAACAAAAGATGGAGATGTATCTCGCTAATGATGCGCTCGGCCGGGAGAACGTGGCCCTCCGCGCCGAACTCGCGGCGGCGAAGGCCGAGCGCACCGCCCTCGCCGCGCACGTCGAGCGGCTGAGGGGGGCGCTGGAGGAGATCGGTAAGCAGTTGGACGCCTGCCAGACATTCGTTGTTGGTGGGTGTATGGGGCAAACGACTGACAACATTATGAAGGCAACAGTCTATCATCGTGTGCCTTACATGCTGCGGGAGCTTGTCCTGGACGCCCTCTCCTCCACCCCCGCCCAGTCCCTCGCCGCGCACGATGCGGCGCTGTTGCGGGAGGTGGCGGAGCGAAAGGCTTGGAGTATGGACGGCGGTCGCACATGGATGATCTCGAAGGATGAACTTTTGGCCGAAGCCGACCGCATCGAGAAGGAGGCCCTCAATGGCTGAGAAACCGATCTTGTTCAACGGCGAGATGGTGCGGGCAATTCTGGCCGGCCGCAAGACGCAGACGCGGCGGGTGGTAAAGGAGGCGCTCTGTAAGGATAGTGGGGTTCCCGTGGCTGCATGCGAGATTGTAGCCGAAGTCAATGGCGGAGATTTTCGACTATGCCCCTACGGAGCCCCTGGCGACACGTTATGGGTGCGGGAGACGTTTTCACAATCACCAGACGGCATCATATACCGAGCAACTCAGGCCGATCACGGAATTACAGAGTGCGATGATTCGGTCAAATACAAGCCGTCCATCCACATGCCCCGCTGGGCATCTCGCATCACGCTGCGCGTAACCGGCGTCCGTGTTGAGCGGTTGCAGGACATCAGCGAATCCGACGCGGAGGCCGAGGGTGTGGTGTATCACGATGGGCGTGGGATCGGCCATAGCGGGTGGAGGCCTAACCATGATTTCGCCATGGTTGGGCCAACGCCTATACACGCCTTCGCGTGGCGCTGGCAGTCGATAAACGGGCCGGAGTCCTGGGCCGCCAATCCGTGGGTGTGGGTCGTCGAGTTCGAGAAGGAGGCCCGCCATGGCTGACCTCAGAGCGGCGGCGAAGAGGTTGCGCGGTGGTGACTGGACAACGCCATCGCAGGATAAGGCCGACAGGTTCCTCGCCGCGCAGGCCCTTGAGGCCCTGGCGTGGATGGAGGAAAACGGGCGGCGGCTTGAGTATGAAGATGCTGTCCGTTGGTCTTCGGGGGAAACAACCTGGAGGCAGGTCGAGCGCGGCGCTGAGGGGAGCTGGTGCTGCATGAACGATTTGTTCACCCGGTACTACGCGGCCACCCCGCTAGCGGCGATTCTGGCGGCGAAGGAGGGAGAGGATGCTGGTTGAATTTGAGTTAGCATACGGCGGCGGCCCGATTGCCTTTGACGCAGAGCATGTGGTTTACGTGCGGCCTGCCTTTCATGTTGAGCAGACGGGCAAAACTGAGTGGACCCGGTTCCCAATCGCTGGCCATGTCACCGTGATGCTCACGCCGGATGTCGAGGAAAGCAACGACTTCGAGGTTATCGGCAACTACCGCGATGTCGTGTTCAAGATTCAGGAGGCGCAATCGTATGGACGAGAATGAGAAGTCCAGACTACTAGCGGTACGGGTGATGGGATGGGTCACTCCTGGTTGTATTCCAGCCGAGTTCAGTAAGACTCCAGATTTTCCGTGGGACCCGGTAAACGACTGGGCTCCATTCTCCAACCTCTCCCACGCGGGCGAAGTGTTGGAGGCGATGGCGAAGAGGGGATGGTCGGCAAGAATGGCAATGAATTCCCTTGCGGCTAATCAGAATGGCTGCGAGTTCTTTATGGCTGCTCTTGGGTTAGGGCAAGACATTTTTAGCGCTGGATACGATGGATACGGCCCGGACAAGCGCGTATGGGCGGTGAGAGAAACATTACCCGCTGCTATATGTGATGCCGCCCTACTCGCTATAGGCGTGGGGCGGATGGAAGGGGGAAAAGATGTCCAAGCGTAGCCCGATTGAGCAAGTGAAGAGCAAAAAACCAGAAAAACTAAATATCGAGATGTGCCTTGAAGTTGGCATGGTTAGAGAGCGGCTCGAAGCGCAAGGCCAAGAAATGAAAGCCTTGCACGCAACGATAGCCAGACTGACCACTGAACTCGCCGAGGCGCGGGAGGACTCGGAGCGGCTGGATGCCGTACAGAGGGGGAGTTGGACCGTCCACTACCGGAGCATGAACAGCCGATGGGAGCTGCTCACCGATCACGCTCACCCGGCACACCGCAAAACTTACACCGGAAAAACGGCACGCGCCGCCATCGACGCGGCAAGAAAACAAGAAGGAGTGAAATAAATGTCAGCAATAGTAAGCACAAACGTGGCAAACGCGATGACTAAATTGGTTGCCGCCGACGCTTTACCGGCGCTTCTTGGTAACTTAGTCGTCGGAAATCTAGTGACGCGGGATTTCGAGCCTGTTGTCGCAAATCACGGCGACATCGTATTGTTAGCCGGACACAAAAAGCAGATCGTCCTCAACACGCATGCCGAGGCGACGTTCCAGATTCCGGACGTGACGAAGGTTCTGGCGGTGCCGGACCTTCTCCGGTTGTACATGGAGCCGACGGTGATCGCGATTGCCGAGAAGATCGAAACCGACCTTCTGGGGCTTTACGCGCAGTTCAGCGCCAACCCGGTTGTCGGGACAGCTGGCACGGCGATCACGGAAGCTGCGGTTGACCAAGCCGAAACGGTACTGTTCAACGCCAAGGTGCCTGCGAGCTCGCAGAAGTACCTCGTGGTCGACGGTTCGACCTACTCGCAACTGCGCCAGATTCCGCGGTTCAGCGAGTATGGTTCGGCCGGCGAGGCCGGTGTACACGCCATGATCGACGGCAATGTCGGCAAGCTGAAAGACTTCTTTGTGTTCCGTTCGCAGTTCGTCTCCAAGACGGGCAGCGGTCCGGTGACGACGAACAACGTCGGCTTCGCCAAGGACGCCATCGGCCTGGCCATGCGGCGCCTGCCGCAGCCGCTGCCCGGAACGGGAGCTGTGGCCGAATACGCCGAACTGGGCAACTTCGGCATGCGAGTGGTGATGAGCTACCAGCCCAACACGCTCGCGCAGCAGTTCACGGTTGACGTTCTCTACGGCGTCGGCGTGCTGCGACAAGAACGTGGATTGCAGGTGCGGACGTGATCGACGCGGCAAGGAAGGGAGAGAAGAATGACCAAGGCTGAATCGGCGGAAATCCTTCGTGGCCACGGCCAGAGATTAGCCTCAGACGGATTCGATGGTCGGCCATTTCTACTGGCCGCCGACGCCCTGGAGGCCGTCGAGCGGCTGGAGGCAGAGCGGGAGCAGTGGAAGTCCATCGGCGCGGAAGAAGAACTGCGGCGGCTGGCGGCAGAGTGGAGCAGGCGCGGATGGAAGCGCCGCATATTGGCGCAGGAGTTGGACAACCGGGCCGACGAGATCAAGGCAGAAAGGGAGAAGAAATGACCATCGAAATATCAATGTGGCTTACCGGCGCGGCGCAGTACCTTGGCGCTATCGTCCTGTTACTGCTGGCCGTGCTGGGGGTTGCATTCATCATATTCCTGGCGGGCTTTCGGGGGTTCAAATGACCCGCGACCCGAGAATCGACCCCAGGCCGGGGGATGTGGTGGCTAAGGATCAGATTTCCAGAACCGTAATCAGCCGGAGGGGTGGGGCGATCACCTATGTAAGCCTTGGCAGGCGAAAGGGAGTATATGACTGCTGGATCACCACATGGACCGCGTGGGCAAGAACGTCGGAGGTCATCCATGCCGCCGAATAACCACGCCCTCGACTGGCTCGCCGCCCAGCGCCGGGAGGCTGCGGCGGAGGAGTTAGAGAAAACGGCAAAAACGCTGCGCGAGGACCTGAATGACATGAATCCGCCAGAGTTCGCGAAACGCGGGAAGATCGCTCCAGGCTATTGCGAGTGTTTGGGCGACATCGCTGGAGGGATGGAGGCCCGCGCCGCCGAACTGCGGGCGGGGGAGGAGAATTAGAATGGCTGACAACATCAACCATCCGGCGCACTACACAGGTATGCGCGTGGAGTGCATTGAGATTATTGAAGATCAGGGCTGGGGCGTGGCGTATTGCCTCGGCGCGGCCATGAAGTACCTATGGCGCTGCCAGCACAAGGGCCGCATGCTGGAGGACTTGCGCAAATGCCGCTGGTATGTGGACCGGGCTATTGCGGCGTTGGAGAGGGACGGGGGAAAACATGCCGCCGAATAACCACGCCGCACGGCTGCGGGAGATGGTGGACGATCTAGCATGCTTTGGCCTTGACGTTGCCGGAGCCTCCGCTCTACTAGCCGGGGCCGAGGCGCTGGAGGCGTGCGAGAAGCTCCGGGCGTTTGCCGATGAGCTGGCGGCGCAGAACATGCCAGTGCTGCACGGCATGGCGTATCAACTGGATCGGCTGTTGCCGCAGAAGGAGAAATCAGATGGATAAGACACTTGGCCGGATCGCGTTTGAGGCGTGGTTAAATGTGCCCGTGAGCGACGAGTGGTGGCATGAGCGGGCGGAACATGCTCGGCAACAGTGGGAATACGTCGCCGCCGCCGTCGCCGCCGAGGTGCGGAAGGAGCGGGGCTGGAGGCCGATTGAGGAAGCGCCGGGAGATGAGGCGCTGCTCGTAGGCGCTTGGAACGAGTACGCGCAATGGTGCATTGACTGGCCACAGTTAAAACCGTGGGCAATAGATAAGGGCTACACCCACTACCTCCCACAACCCCAGCCCGACCCGCCGCCGCAGGAGCCGAAGCCATGACAACGAACTGGAGGCCGATCAGCGAAGCGCCATCACGTGGTCTGATATTGGCAGGCGGCTGGTGGATGGGCCGCGAATGGTTAATGCAGGAAGCGACTAAGCAAGATGCTATTGGTATGGACTATACCCACTACCTGCCCGATTATAAGCCGTTACCCAGAAAGCCGAAATCGTGGGCGAAGTGGTGGAAAAACGAGGAAACCAGGAGCACCGAAGCGGCGCTTCTGTGGGGGACGGAGCCGAAGGCATGAAATGGGGCTGGCAACGCATCGACGCGAACAACTGGCAGTACAACGGCTCATGGGCTGTAACGCGCCACTGGGCGACGCAGCGGTGGTACGTCGTCCGCGACGGCAAACACATGCTAGTAGATCACGCGACTGCTCAGGCGGCCATTGAAGAGGCGGAAAGGATGATGCAGTCATGACTATCGACTTCGCGCGCCAACAGCAGCGAGAATGCGCCGAGTACATCACCAGCGGTAAGCCAGATCAGCGCGGTGCCTCGCTCGGCATGTTCGACTGGTTCGCCGAAGAGTTCCTTATGACCTTTTGCGCACTGAACAGTGGCGAGCCACCATCCCAACAGAAGGAACAATAACCATGACCGCACGCCAATCAGCCATCAACTACTACAAGCGCAAGGGCCTGACGCAAGAGGAGGCCGAGGCCCGCTACGACAGGCCTAAGGGCACCTGTAAGGTCTGCGGCGGTCCTGCGGCTACCGCGCGCGCCGAGCACTGCCAGCCGTGTCGCGATGACATCGAGCGCAGGCGCGGACGCGAGGCCTACCATGCCCGCAAAGCGGATCACGCCCGGGCGCGGCGCGCTGCGGCTGGGAAGCCGGGGCGATCGGCGGCCAAGCGAGGGCGTGGCGAATCCATCCGTATCCTGCCGAGGTCGGAGAACTCCTCGGCTCCTCCGCGCGAGGAAATCATCATCGTCCCCGAAGGCATGACCGTGACGAAGCTACCGTCGATCCTACCGCCGACGATTCGCGGCGCGGAGCGCGAGACCTGGGACGATGACCCGAAAAAGGCGGCGTTCATCGACGCCGTACTCGCGAAGCGGCGCGGGGCGGGGAAGCCGCCAGTTAAGCCGCTCGGCCTACAGGCTGTCATCACCGACGCGCCGGGCGCCATGGGGGAACGATGAGGGCGATAAGGCGCGGAGATAAGGTCTGCATAGAAATCTACGCGGACGAGATTTTGGAATGGCTCGACCGCGAGGCGGTGAAAGAAGCCGTGGAAAGCGTGCTCGACGCTGGCGAGGCATACCACTGCTGGGCAGTCGATCCGGCGAAGCCGTCCGGTGCGACTGTCTGGCTGGACCTCGACATCGTCGCACCTCCGGGCGAGTCGGATCGCGAGGTGTTTCGGAGAGAGAGCGGGGTGATGGTGGTATGAAACCGTACTACGAGCAAGACGGAATCACGATCTATCACGGCGACTGCCGCGAGATCCTGCCGACGCTGCCGAAGGTGGATCTGGTGTTGACGGACCCGCCGTATGGCCACGGCTCTAAGTGGTCTGGTGGCACGTGGGCGGCAAATGAGATTTATGACATGGCTTTCGAGTGGGACGCCTCGACCGTAGAGCAGGCCGTGATTGACAACATCATCTCACTGGGAAATACCTGCGTGATTTGGGGTGGAAACTACTACAGCTTGCCCCCATCGCGGTGCTGGTTGGCCTGGGAAAAGTCATCAAAAATGCCGACCATGGCTGATTTTGAGTTGGCATGGACTAATTTAGACCGCCCATCCAAGCAATTCAGGGAAGACCGAAACCCTGACGGGAGGCGGTATCACCCAACTCAAAAACCTATATCGGTGATCTCTTGGTGCATCAGTTTGGCGGGTGAAGTTAAAACTGCTTTGGACCCCTTTATGGGGAGCGGGACAACGCTGGTCGCGTGCAAGCGCGCTGGCATTAAATGCACCGGAATTGAACGCGAAGAACGCTACTGCGAAATCGCCGCCAAGCGCCTCGCGCAGGGCGTGCTGTGGGGTGCGGAATGATCCGTCGCGTGCCCTGCCCGTCCCCCATCAACCACCAAACCGAAAACGAGGTCGAAGACCAGATCGTCACCTTCCTCCGCCGCGAAGGGTGGATCGTGCGCCGTCAGCACTCCGGCCTCTATTACACAGCCGACGGGCGGCCCGTCCGTATCGGCGAGGTCGGCGAATGCGACTGGCGCGCGATGCGCGCCAAGGCTGGCGGGTATGTCGAATACATGGAGATCGAGGTCAAGGCCACGAAGAAGCGGCCCGGAAAAGCGCAGCGCCAGTACATCGCCAAGCGGCGGCACCAGGGGTTCTTCGCCTGCTGGACGGACTCGCTCTCAATGCTTCAGGACTACATGCGCGAGGTGGGCCTGCTATGGTAGCGCCGCAGATTCTTCGCCCGTATCAGATCGCCGCCGAGAACGAGATACGCGACCGCTTCCGCGCGGGGTATCGGCGCGTGCTGTACGTGTTGCCGACCGGGGGCGGGAAGACCACCGTAGCCGCGTCGATCATGCGGCAGGCGGCTGCGCGTGGCTCGCGCGTGTTGTTTCTCGCGCACCGCAAGGAGCTGATCGACCAGTGTTCCGCCCGCCTCGACGGCGCTGGCGTCGATCACGGCGTCATCATGGCGGGCCATCGGCGCGTTCGCGATTCGCGCGTGCAGGTCGGGTCCATTCAGACCGTCGCGCGGCGCGGGCTGCCGTGGGTGCCCGAAATCGTATTCGTCGATGAGTGCCACCGCATCAAGGGCCAGCAGTACATCGACGTGCTTGCCGGGATGCCTTCGGCGCTGGTCATCGGGATCACCGCCACGCCATGCCGCCTCGACGGCAAGGGGCTGTCTCCGCCGTTCGACACGATGGTCATGGGGCCGACGCTCCGGCAACTGAGCGACATGGGGCACCTCGTACCAGTGCGTACCTACGCGAGGAAGAAGCCAGACCTGTCCGGCGTGCATACGTCGGCCGGTGACTATCGCCAGGACGAACTACAGGACACTATGAACCGGCCCGAGATCTGCGGTGATGTCGTCCGCGAGTGGCAGCGCCATGCGGCTGGGCGCATCACTGCCGTTTTCGGTGTCGGCGTCGAGCACTCCATCGCGCTCCGAGACGCTTTCCGCGCGGCTGGGGTGGCCGCCGAACACCTCGACGGCGAAACATCCCGCGACGAGCGCGAGTGGCTGCTCGAAGGTCTCGCGGCGGGGCGGATCACAGTGCTGACGAACTGCGGCGTGCTCTCGGAGGGGTGGGATTGCCCGGTGGTGTCGTGCGTGTCCGTCGTGCGGCCGACGCAGTCGCTCGCGCTGTATCTCCAGATGGCTGGGCGGGCGCTCCGGCCTGCGGCTGGCAAGCAGGATTGCGTGATCCTCGACCATGGCGGGTGCGTGTACCGGCATGGTCTCGTTACCGCTGACCGGCAGTGGTCGCTCGACGGTGATACCGATCGGCGCGGCAAGGGGAAAACGCGCGACGTGGCGGATATGGTGCGGGTCTGCCCGGACTGCGATGCCGTCGCCGAACTCGACGCGGAGCGGTGTGAGTGCGGGTATGTGTTCAAGAAACGGCGCAAGTTGAAGCAAGTCGAAGGCGATCTGGAGTTGGTGACCGAGGCAAAGCCGATCGGCGACGAGGAAAAGAAGCGGCGTTACTGGTGGTGGCTCCAGCAACAGCACACTCAGCGGCGCAAGGACGGCAGCCCATACTCGCCGGCGTACGCAGTGGTGAAGTTTCGGTCGGTTTACGGCCACCCACCGAAACGCGGCTGGCGTGAGGAGTGGGTAGAGCGTGGGAGAGTAGACCAAGGAAGGGCGGCATCGGGGGAGGCGACACATGCTTAACCACGCCCTGGCCTACGCCGCCCGCGGCTGGCGGGTCCACCCGCTGCGCGCGAGGGACAAAACCCCCGCCACTAAGCACGGCTGCAAGGACGCTACAACCGACGAAGCGCAGATTCGCCGCTGGTGGCAGATGTGGCCGGAGGCCAACATCGGGCTTGCCACCGGCTATGGCTGGTGGGTGCTAGACATCGATCCGGAAGGAATGCACTGGCTCGAAGCCAACGATCTGCCCGTCACCATCGAGGCCACCACTGGGCGCGGCGGGCGGCACCTGCTCTACCGGCTGCCGGACGGCGTCGTGGTCCGAAACTCGGCCGGGATAGTAGCCCCCGGCGTGGACGTGCGCGGCATCGGCGGCTACATCGTCGCCGCGCCGTCGATTCACCCGTCTGGCACCCGGTACACATGGCTGGACTGTGACGGCGACGTGCCGGACGGCGAGCCAGCCGACGCACCGGCGTGGCTGGTGGATCTGGCCAGCCGTGGCGCGGAAACGGGGCAAGGCGAGGTATTCCGACTGCCGGAGGTGGTAGCGGAAGGCGGGCGAGATAACACGCTGTACAAGCTCGCCGCTTCTCTGCGGGCGAAGGGCATGGGACCGGTGGAAATCAGGGCCGCGCTCGAAGCTGCGAACGCTCGATGCGCGCCGCCGCTACCGGCGAAGGACCTGGACCGGATCGCGGCCAGCGCATGCAGGCATGCTCCTGGGTTGTCCGCCGAGTTCGAGGCACGCAAGAACGCTGGCCAGGGCTGGGCGGTCCCGACTGCGATCGCGGCAGGGCCGATGGGCGAGGTGATGGAGGCCGAGTTCACAGCCGCAGATGTACAGGTGCCGACCAAACTGGTCCCCAACGCCGTTGGCGACGTGATTCTGAAGCGGGTGCGGCTGATGAACGTCGATAGCTACCTCTACGAGTACGTCGGCACCCACTGGAAATCGATCACCATGGAGCGGCTGCGTTCGCTGGCGATGCAGGCCGACGGAACCTACCACACTACCGGAGCGCGGCGAAGCGAGATCGCGGACTACCTTAAAACCAGAAGCCACACGAACGCCGTTGACTGGCGGCAGGTCGAGCAATATGAGGTGCCGGTGGCGTCGGGCGTCATCGACGTGCGCACGATGCGGCAGAGACCACACAGGCCGGACGACCTGCTGCAGGCATGCCCGCCCGTGGCTCACAGGGCCTCGGCGCAGTGTCCGACCTGGATGCGCTGCCTGGACACCTATTTCGGCGGCGACGACGACGAGCAGGCGAAGGTAGCAGCGCTGCAGGAGTTTTTCGGCTACTGCCTGATGCCGCACGCGCGCTACAAGAAGGCACTGATCTGCTTCGGCGAGTCTGATTGCGGGAAATCGACCATCCCTTATGCGCTACGGCTGCTGGTCGGCGCGGAAAACATCGCCTGCGTCGGCGTCGAGGACATGGACGACCCGCGCAAGCGCGCGCCGTTGCTTGGGAAGATGCTGAACATCCTGACGGAGCTTACCAGCGATGCGATGGTGGCCGACGGCGGCTTTAAGACGCTGGTATCGACCGAGGAGCCCATTCAGTTCGATCCGAAGTACCTCCCGCCAGTGATGGATACGCCAGCGTGCAAGCACGTAATCGTGACGAATCAGCTCCCGCATATCAACGACCGCAGCCGAGGCACGTACAACCGGCTGCTGGTCATCAAATTCGAGCACGTCATCCCGCGCCGGGACCAGGACCGGCAGATTTGGGACAAGCTCGAAGGCGAAGCCGAAGGCATCCTGCTATGGGCGCTGGAGGGTGCTGCGCGGCTGATCCAGCAGGGGGGCACCTTCACGGCGGCGGGCGAGGCCGAGGTAGAGGAGTATCGGCGGCGTCAAAACCCGCTGCTCGAATTCCTGACCGAGTGCGGGGAGCAGGACCCTGACGGCCGCGTGCTGCTGTCGGTGGTGCGGTCGAGGTTCGCCGAGTGGTACGGACGCGGCGGAGTTCGGCCGCAGGCCTTGGCGGGCTGGGCGAAGTCGGCGGGCATCGAGGTGAGCGAGCAGAAGGAGTATATTGGCGGCGCACGAGGCTACGTGATCCGTGGCTGGCGTATTGACACATAGTACTAAGAGCTGTTTAGTACCAGCCCCAACGGCCCCAACTCAAAAAAGTTGGGGCCGTACTTATCTGCAATGTAATCAATGGTTTGCCCCAATAGCCGCAACGGCCCCAACTTTTCAAACATCTTTATCCTTTTTTTCTTACAACTCTTCTAAAAGTTAGGGCTGTTAGGGCTATTAGAGATAAGTAGTAATAGAATGAGTAGGTTGCCGCGCCCTAGGGGTTAGGGCCGGTTAGGGCCGTTGGGGCCGAACCACCTTTAGGTGGTGCTTGATTTTCCACAAGCAAAGCGAACAATAGGCGAACATATGCCACTACTTACCAGTGGTAGCTGGTGGTAAGCAGCGATGGCCGCGGGCGGCGGCCCTGGCGGCCGTCATCGCGCCGCATGGGCAGCGCGGGGCGGCTGAGCGGGGTCGCCCGCCTTTGCGGGACCTGCGTAGCGCCTGCAGGGCGCGGGCGGCGTCGGTGGTGGTCATTACCGAATCTCTCCGATGTAGCGGGCGCTGCGCTTGCGAGCGATACGGCGCGCTTCGGCAATACAAGGTTGTTCGGTCAAGCGCAATCTGACCTTTTGCCCACATTTTTTTCTTGTATCGCCCGGTATGGAATCATAAAATTGATTTATACCGATTTTGCATCGACTGTTCGATGCGATCGGTTCTCCTCGGCGGGTGCCATTCGCCGCAAGGCCCATCGGCCATACACCCAAGGGAGACCTGTCTGCTGACAATCGCCCGCACCTCAATACCCGTTTACCATGCCGATGGTACCCGGGTGATGCTCGGCTTACGAGCAGTACGAATTCTGAAGGAAGCTCACCGGTTTGCCCGGTTAATAGCGAGGAAGCGGGACGGAGCTATCACCCGTGGATATCTAACCGCCCTGCCCGGTGAAATCGGCACCAGGATCACAGCAGCGCCGACAGTGGTAAGAGTGCTGCCGCAGACATGGACCCATGCGGAGAGTTTAAAGGCTGGCCTATGACCATCGGCGATCTTAGGGCGTGGATGGAGCCGCTAGACGATGAGCTAGAGGTCATAGCCGTGCAGAAGGGTGAGCATGCCTACCTCCAGACCATCCAGCCACAGCCGGAGCAGCCACAGCCGGACCAGATAGATGCCGATAGCTCCTCCGAGATGGTGCGCTCGATGCCGGACGGCACACCAAGGATACTGCCCCAAGCGGCCCCTTACAGTGGACCGCAGGCCAGATGCAACGAAGCGAGGCTATGACCGGCGATGGCAGATAGTTCGGTCGGCCAAGCGCCAGCGAGATCCGCTGTGCGAGTGGTGCAAGGCGGCCGGCATAGTGCGACTGGCTGAGCTAGTGGATCACTACATCCCGCTCCGCTGTGGTGGAACAGACGCAGAGGAGAACCTAGTCTCGATGTGTGCCAAGTGCCACGCGAGGAAGACGAGGGACGACAGGCGGAAGTACAAGGAGTACTGGGGCTGATGGTACTAGTACTACCATCCAGGTACTGGTACTACCTCAAGGTACTAGTACTGCGAGTGATAGTACTAGTACTAGGGGGGGG
>ERZ761595.44-NODE-44-length-40981-cov-6.098373_pt1 | contig 40981 bp, 37 predicted proteins | sample MGYA00511035_ERZ761595 | MGnify/ENA primary metagenome ERZ761595 (study PRJEB28899, sample SAMN03785553) | bioreactor sludge metagenome | biome: EBPR Sludge; feature: EBPR Bioreactor; material: 0.22µm filtered reactor supernatant | place: Saint Lucia: Queensland...
GCCTCCTCCACCTCCGCCGCCACCTCCGCCAGAAGGACCGACTTGTGCTGAAACATTGACATTTAAGGAGCCGCTAACAGTAAGAGCCGTCGCCGTTGGGACGAGGCTGAAGCAAATCAAAGCGATAATAGAAAACGGCGCGGCGACGGCCGCGCCGAAGAAAAATCTTCGTTTCATGAAACTAACAAAATTAAGAGCGGGCGCGCTTGATAATAAATCGGTTATAACGCTTGATAATAAACCTCAACAATAACCAAGTGATCAATAAGGCCAAGATTATTATTGTTAATAACTGCCAAGGTAAAACGAAAAACGAAAAATCGGCAACCGCATTTTCATTGGACTCGCCGTAAACTATTCCCAAATTAGCGCTGAATGAACCAAGGGCGAAATTATTCCATTGATAGGCGGCCGCTTCAAAAAAACCTTGCTTTTTAACCTGCTCAGACGGCGCTTCTTCACTATCTCCGCTTTGCCACCAAACTTCAAAACGACGAATGCTGCGCGGTAAAACACTGCCTTGCGTCGGGTTAGGGTTAAGATTTTTTACCGTTTGGCCAAAGATGTTTTTAATCTCAAGGTTTCCCTTAGGCAAAACTCGATCGGCGCCGGTATTCTGAAAACGATAGTAAAAATTAATCGGTAAGGCCGCGAAGAATTTTTTTTGATTTTTGGTTCCGAATTCAAGCAAAGCACCGCCCTCTTCAATTTCGCCGTTGACACGGAATAAAACCAAGGTGCCAATTCTTGCACCAATCGATAATTGGCTTTGATCTTGCGAAGGCGGATTGGTTCCTAGAAAAATTGCAGCAAAATATCCGCCCGGTTCGGCGGTAGCAGGAATAGTTACGGCGAAATCAACCACCTTGCTTTCTCCTGGGCCAACGGTTATTTCCTTTGGAGCATTAAGCCAAGTAGCCAATCCTTCATTGGCTTTTACAAAGTTAGGAGAACCCGTCTCTCCCATGGCTTCAAAATTTTCAAAACTGGTATAGAGGGTCTTGGTTTCATTCTCTTCGTTAATAACCTTGAAAAACCCGCCGACCGTTGTTCCTGGGTCGCCGGATAGCTCAAGCCTAACCGGCGAAACGGTCATGGCCTTAACTTGAAACAAAGGAGTAGCAAGCAATAATCCGCCGACAATGAGGGCTATCCTCAAGCGGCGGATATTGAGTGATTTCATAAAAAATCTCAAAATGGATAATTCTGCTTAGAAGCTGCCGGTACCGGTATATGTTAGGGTTGTCGTATAACTGCCGGCTTCGGTCGCGCTGGTAATATTGGCTACATAAGTGACGTCAAAGGTTCGGGTCGCTGACGGACCGGTGTGCGAAGCTATATCATCCTGAGTTGAAGCGGTCGCGTTATAAGCGTAGTTAGCGGTATTATAAGGAGCCAAAGGACTGCCGGCTCCGCCGCCGCCGTTAACAACCAATTTCAAACCAAACTGCTCAGTATTTGTGGTTGAAGCTGTAGCTGAACCGCCAATGGCGTCAATCGTATTTGCGCCGCTGGTCAAGGTACCGCCCAATACATACAAAACATAACCAGAAGTAGCGTTAGTTCCGACGGTTAAATTGTGTCCAACCGTTTCCGAGCTGTTACCGTTTGTATCGCCGGTTGCAAACCTATCATCCGAAGAAGACAGGGTTCCGAAACCGATTGAAGAATCGGAGACCGCAAAAGAAATTGTCGGATCAACGTTAGCGGTTACGGTTACCTGATCAAAAGGAGTGTCAATAATTGCAATACCGGCCGTACCTGAATCAGCTCCGGAGTTAACGCTTACCGCCAAAGTTGCGGTTTGCGCTGATGAGGGGTTGGTAATCTGCGTGGTGCCAGAACCGCCGCTAGTCGCATTGGATCCGATTTGAACTTCAACGCAGTGTCCAGCGGTAATCGTATCAGTGCCAGAGGTAAAGGTTACGACTTGGCTTGATTGACCGACTTGCCAAGTTGCGCCCGAAGGTGCGCCGGTACCCAAAGTTCTTTCACTAGAAATTGAACCGCAGGTCGCGCCGGTCGCCAAGTCAAAGTTGGCTGCCGCAAAGCTTCCCATTGTAAAATCAGCGTCAAAAGTCAGGGTAAATGCTTGACCAGCGGTCAAACCGGTCGGGGTAACGAATTTAATCGTATGATCTGCCAAAGTGCTGGTGCGCAGACGGCTTAAATTGTCAGAAAAAGTAGTAACCGGAGCGGCCTGTACTTGATAGCCGAAATTCGACATGACAGCCAACAAGGAGGCGATGACAAGCACATTAACAATGCGCTTTAAAGAAGTTTTCCTCATATAATAGAGAATATTTAGCTATGTGGATAAGTTAATATGAATTTATTATAGCATAAGTACGGCCAAACGTCTATTAAAAACTGCCTACGGCCGTATAGGTCAAGGTCGTTGAGTAAGCTCCCGCATCGGTTGCACCGGAGATATTGCATAAGTATCTCATGGTAAAGGTATCGGTTGAAGCTGCTGAAGCAGAACCAATATCATCTTGCGTTGTACCCGTGGCATCATATCCATAATTACTGGCGTGATTATAGGGAGATGCGACTGTAGCCGTTCCGCCACTGACCGTTGCCCTAATTCCAAACTGCTCGTTTCCCGGACTTGAGGCGGCGGGCGTAGCTCCTATGGCGGAAATTGTTGCCGCACCCTTAGCCAAGGTATCGCCTCGAACATATAAAGTATAGCCGGTTGTTCCCGACGAAGACACGGCAATAGTGTGGGCTGATGTTTCGGTGCCTGAGCCCAAGGTGTCCCCTGTTGCATAACGCGCCGCTGATGACGAAAGAGTTCCAAACCCAATTGCGGCGTCGGACAATGACATCGACATAGTTAAGGAAGAAGAAGCGGTGGTAATTTGCGGATATTGAGTATAAGTGCTTAAAACAGTTCCATCACTTTCAATTATTCTAAAACAATAGGCCGTACCGGAAGGCGCGGAATTATCTTTTAAAGAAAAGTCCCACAACATATCCTGTTTCAAACCGTTAATGCGGCTCTGCGAGTTAGTAAAGTTATTAGCTTCTTCATAAGTTTGCGGACGAATAACATATCCCGAGTGCGTCGGGTCATTGGCGTTAGTTGTCAAAGCCGCGCCGTCAGCCGGCGTTGCATTATCATTAAATTGGATTACCGTACTTCCGGTAACATCAGTATATGTTGCCGGCGTACCGCCACTGGGCGCCGCGCAAGTACCGGTTCCTTTGCCGACAAATTGCAATTTTAGACTCGCGGCCGAGGGCCATAAAGATCCGGACAACAAGGTCGTTAGCATACGCAAGCGAAAAGCATCTCCGGCCGAAGCCAAAGTTGCGGTTACGTCCTGGTTAGCTAATGGGCTACCAACATCCGTGCTGTTGTTATTGGCGTAAAAACGATATGAATATTGATCATAACTTTCTTCGGTTTCAATCCATTGCAAACTAACCATGGCAAAATCCCATTGATTAACTGAATTATTAGTAGTTGCTCCTGAGGCACTGGTTCTTAAACGAATATTCATTAAATTCTGTTCATTATCAATATGGTCCTCCGGATTGGTCGCCCAACCCATTGCTCCTCCGCTAGCCGTACCGCCCACTACAATGTTATCCGTATAAGCCAATGCGGTTGTACCATTACCAGTGACTGAAGACCAGCCGCCGACAGCGTTAGTAAATGCCGAATAATCCCGAATCCCGATAACCGTCGTACCGGCCGCACCGGACATATGCCGGCTGGCAAAGAAAATTCCCGTTACCGCGCTATTAGTGGGCTGCGTAACGCTAAATTGAATATTGGAAGCAGCCGCCTCTTCAACCGTTGCGTCAGCATCGTTGTCCAACGCATAGTAATTATGGCCAAAAGTATTGGATTCATCTTCGGTTAAAATATTCCAAGTACTGGCTGTTTCAGTTGTAATAATATTTCTAGTATTTGTACAATCACCGGCGCTATTTGTCCCGAAAGAGATTGTACATCCCCCGCTATCGGTATTAGTCGTACCAAGCATAATATATATTTGGTCAATCAAAAGAGAATGCGTACCGACATCCATGTTGTACCAACCAATTCGTATTTCGCCGTTCGAAATATAATTTGAAACAGTGACATTGTTTTTCGCAAACATGTTAGTAACTTCAGTGGTGCTGTAATCAATATCCGCCGTAACCAAATCTTCCCATCCCGGCGTATTGAAATTATAAATCCTTGGCCTATGTTCCAGGGCGGTGTTGGTTGTTGATCCCGAATACTCGGCTCTGACTAAAATAGTATTCATGCCCGTATAAGTTTTAACGTTTTTGAAAGAAAGATAAAAATCCATCGCGGCGCCGGCCGTGCCCGCGACCTGCAAACGAGAGTTATCCGAAGCCAAGTGCGCGCCCGAGTTAGTGCGCATATAATCACCGGTCACCGTACCGGCCGTATTATTAGTGAAACCGCCGGCTTGATATACCGGATTAATAACCGCCAAGGCGCGAGCATAATCAATATGCACGACCGAAGTCGTGTTGGTCGTTGAAAAATAACGAATTCGAATTTCGCTGGAGCTGTTAACGAAATTTGTCAGCGGAGTGGAGATAGGAGTATTTGAACCATTGGTAAAATAGCCGTCATAAATTTGCCAATGATAGGCGGTCGCGGTTGTAGACGTAATCGCGGTTTTGTTTCCGTTTAAAGTTCTCCAGCCGCCGGTCGTGCATTGCGCATCGGCCGCGGCATCAACGCTTGTGGCCGTAACCCAATCGCATATTTGCACCAAGGTACTCGGCGCGGTAGCATCCAAGTCAAACTCGGTTTGTATCATTAATTGATTAGCGCCGTTCAAAGCGACGCCATCCATAATCAGTTGCACATTATAACCACCGGTCGTCGAAGCGATTCCCCAAGTAAAACCATCATCTCCTATAGTCGCTTTCCATGAACCAAGATTAGTACCCTCATTATTAGCCACGACGGCAGTAGCTGCTAAGATCGCCTGTTCCGTACCCGTAACCAGCTGTCCGCCCGAAGTATTAAAACGATAGGTAGCGGTATCGTAATTAGGATCTTCAATCCATTGTAAACTCATCATCGCAAAATCCCATTGATTAACTGAATTGTTGGTTGTCGCGCCTGATGTTGTTGTGCGCAAACGCAAACGCAAGTGACCGTTAATATTGTCATAATGATCCTGCGGATTGGTTGACCAGCCCATAGCACCACCGGTCAAAGCGCCGCCGACCGTAATATTATCGGTATAAGTCAAAGCCGTTGTAGAAGTCGCACCGACCGCCGACCAACCGCCGGTAGTTTGCGCCGCGGCTGAAAAATCTCTAATACCTAGCTGGACGGTTCCGGCTGTTCCCGACATAAAGCGTCCGGCAAAAAACAAACCGGTTACGGCCGTATCATCCGGCTGTGAAACTTGAAAACGAACATGCGACGAAGCGGCTTCTTCAACTGTCGCGTCAGCGTCGTTATCCAAGGCGTAATAGTTATGACCGAAGGTGTTTGATTCATCTTCGGTTAAAATATTCCAGGTCGAAGCCGTGCCGGTCGTATCAATGTTTCTCGTATTGGCGCAATCGCCAGCGCTATTCGTACCGAAACTTATTTCGCAGTCGGCCGTATCAATATTTGTTGTACCAAGCATGATATATATTTGGTCAATCAAAAGAGAATGCGTACCGACATCCATGTTGTACCAACCGACTCGTATTTCGCCGCTTGATATATAGTTTGAAATAGTAATATTGTTTTTAGCAAAAATATTGGTCACTTCGGTTGTACTGTAATCTATATCGGCGCCAACCAAATCTTCCCAGGCGCTTGAATTAAAATTATAAATTTTTGGCCGATGCTCCAATGCGGTGTTGGTTGTTGATCCCGAATATTCGGCCCTAACCAAAATCGTATTCATGCTAGGGTAAGTTTTGACGTTTTTGAAAGAAAGATAAAAATCCATCGCGGCGCCGGCTGTGCCCGCGACCTGCAAACGAGAGTTATCCGAAGCTCCCTGGGTGACTGAGCTCGTACGCATATAATATCCTGTAACAGTTCCAGCCGTATTGTTGGTAAAACCTCCGGCCTGATATACAGGATTAATAACGGCTAGAGCACGGGCATAGTCGACGTGCACAACCGTTGTAGTATTGGTTGTTGAAAAATAGCGGATACGAATTTCGTTTGAGCCGTTTATAAAATTAGTCAGAGGTGTTGCAACAGTAGTATTGGTCGTGCCGTTGGTAAAATAGCCGTCATAAATTTGCCAATGATAGGCGGTCGTAGTTGTTGGAGCAATTGTTGTTTTATTACCGTTCAAGGTTCTCCAACCGCCGGTTGTACATTGGGCATCAGCTGCGGCATCGACTCCAGTTGCGGTTGTCCAATCGCAAATTTGAACCAATAAAGCCGGCGCCGTAGCGTCTTCATCGATTTCAGTTTGGATCATTAATTGATTGGCCCCGTTAAGTTGAACTCCGTTCATGACTACTTGAAAATTGATGCCCGAAGCCGTACTGGCAACGCCCCAATGAAAACCGTCGTCAGCTAATAATCCCTGCCATGAACCGACATTGACGCCTTCGGCCGCTGTTGCGGTCGCCGCTAAACGATTCTGCGCCGTACCGACAACTATTTCTCCGCCCGAGGCGTTGAATTGATAAGAGGCGTGCGCTTGGTTGGCTGTTTTAGTCTCCAGCTTACTGCCCGACTCCTTCTTTTCTACTTCAATATGAAAACCGGAAAACACGCTCAAACTTATTGTCGTGATCAAAAATATTATTCTCAGCTTGCGAAATCTACTCTTCATGAGATTTCTCTATTTCAAAAAAATCAAATTTTCTGGAAGGAAAATCAAAGATGGCCTTTCTATCTTCGCCGGAAGGACCCTTGTATATAATAGAATTATCGCCGCCGCCAAGGTCATAAGATTGCGAACTTAAAGATTGGGTCAAAGGATTAAAAATATAAATTGCCTTACCGTCGCGCGCCAGCCAGAAAATCAAACCGTCCTGCAGCTTAATCGAAGAAAATTCATCAGCTAAATCATTCCCCGCCACAAAATTCCAAGACGAGTTCTCCTCTGTTGTTTCTTTTAACGGTTCTTGAGTCTCAACTTCAGGCTCCATAGTCGCAGTCACCAACGGTTCAGCGGTTGTTGAGACCATTGGTTCAACAACCTGAGTAATCTCCGGTTCCATAGTTACAGTAATTTCCGTCTTAACTTCAGCCTGTGGAAGAGCTGGGCCGGGCGTTAGAAAATCAATGGCCGCTTCTAAAACCGATTGCGGCGGAGCAAGACGCTTGGCCGTAGGCAAAAGTTTGTCTTTCTGTGCACTGTCGGTATACCAAACTTCGTAATGCTGATTTTTTTCCCGTTTAATTAGAACCGCCCAATACCGCTCATCGCTGACTTCATCTATTAAGGTATCAATACTCAAATCGGGTCCTTCAACAACATTGATAACCGTGACGCCGTCATGAGTAATAACCAATTTGACCGCTTCAAGAAATATATTATCGATTCCATCAAGCGTCATGCGGGAAAGCAATGATATTTTCAAGGCCTCTATATCTGCAAAGTTTAATGCGATAGGAAATCTTTGAGTCAAGCTTTCTCTTTCGATTTGTCCAAGCCCAACCCAAGGACTTTCGCCCAAACCATAATTCAAATCAAATAAAGCCGTACCTTGAACAGTTTCAGGTAAGGCGACCTCAGCTTCAGTTTCGCCTTCAAGGCTCGGCTCAACAGCTTGCGTAGGAGTTTCTGTTTGGCCTTCAAGACTCGGCTCTTCCGGCAAAACGCTTTCATTCGCTTCCTCAGTTAAAGGCAAGACTTCGACTTCTTCCGCCGGAATTTCACTTAAAACTTCTTCCTGAGCCTTGGCTTCCAAAGCAAAAATCTTCTTAAACCAAGAAGTGGGCGGCAAAACTTCGGGTAAAATTTCAGTCGATGGTTCTGTTTCGGCCTCGGGCGCTGATTCTTCAACAGCCGGCCCCTCATTAATCGGTTCTGTGGCCTCTGGCTCCTCGCTCTCCGGTTCTTCCAATTTCGGTTCTTCAAGAATCGGCTCTTCAATTATTTCAAACTCCTCTTGAACGGGATCGAAAGTTTCTTCAATCGGTGCTGGCTGCGGAATGATGGTTCGCTCTCCGATTGACCAAACAAATTCCAATTCGGCTTTTACTATATTGGCTCCGGCCGGAAGCTCTCCCTTAAAATCCTTACAAACAATTTCTTGTCCCGCTCCGGTCGGCTGAGCAACATCGGTTGACAAGCCTTCTTTATTCTCCGATGGATAACCGGCCGCGGCGGACGAATTGCTCCAAGAACCGGAACAATTTTCTGGATAAAAAACCGCTTCTTCGGCCTTTAATTGCTTGCTGTGAATTATGGGGTAAACAATAAGCGCGCCGATAACCAAACATCCGACAATAATTTTTGTCGTTTTGCGTGAGTATATGGATCGAGAGAAGATTACCGGTATCTTCTCACCTTTGGTTTTGCGCATGGGGGAAATCAAGGTTAAAACACTGGTTACGCACAGCCAGTTTTATAGCCTAATTATAGCATATTTGACAAAAATCCCCATGTGGGTTAATTTCAAAATTCAGAAGTAGGCACATTTAAAAAACAAATTATATAGGAGAACAAATAAACATGGGAAACAGCTCTTCGATTCCGAATATTTATGTGGTTGATCCATTCAAATCTTATGAAAAAAGCGAAATGATTAAATGTCACGCTCAGTTTGTAAAAAGTTTTTCTGAAATACAGGCCATCGGTCCTAACGGCATCATTATTTTTGATGTTTTTGCCGGACCAAGCCATAAAGGCATCGACGAATCTATCGCACATATAGAAAATTTCAAAAACAATTTTAACGGCTTGTTCATTGCCATGGGCCAATACGGCGGCATGGTTTTGGATGATAAACGCTTATTGGCGGTTATGAAACATGTCCACGGTTATATACCGGCCGAATCAGCCATCCATTATATCAACAACATTCTTGGCGGCTTAACGATGTTGAATGCTTTTCAATCAGACTATCCGACCGAGCAAAGATTGATAACTTGTGAAAAAATAAGGCAAATTATTTTCCGGGTTAACCATATTTTATTGGAAAGATATTTCAGAAGATTTCCCCTACGGCAATCCGTCTCAATTGAAATTCAACTGCGCGGCGGTCTTCATTTAAAGCATGACAACCATCATGAAAAGCAATCCGCCCCCGATATTATTACAACAGAATGCTGGCGACATGAAATAGAAAACCCCTCCTATTCCCTTAATTAAATTAAGCATCAAAAAAACAAAAAAGCCCTTGCAAAACAAGGGCTTTTAAAATTAAAAATGCGATTAAACAGTCAGGGCAGCTTCAACTTTGTTGGCAATTTCCATTGCCTTGTACGAAGCCAGACCGGTATAATTTTCAGGATGAATCATTAGTTGTTTAATGGTATCAGGTACGATATCCCAAATAATTCTAACATTCAAATCATTTTGAGCGACCTCTTCGGTTACTTCAAACAAAGACTGGCCGCTGGCCTGGGCCTTTGGAACCAAAGTATGGTTAACCAAATGATGAGCATCGTGATAACCGGCCATCTGCAAAGCGATATAAAGCGGCTCTGATAATATAACGTTTTTGTTCATATCGAAATTTTTCCGGCAAGCCGTTTCATTAATCGATATTCTTTCCAAAAATGTTTTTTCTTCTTTGTTCGGCCTGAGAAGCGTTTCCATTTGTTGAACCAAATTAATGATAATAATTGGAAAATCCCTAGCCACTGATGAACCCGTCAAATCGCGCTGATGTTCACTAATAAGGCTATCCTTAATTTTGCCGAATTCATGTTTATTTTTTATAAACATGCCTTCAAGGTTTTCAAAGTTAATTGGATTTCGCTTATGTGCCATTGTTGAAGAACCGCTTTGCTTGTCAGAAAACTCTTCACTGATTTCGCCGATTTCACTTCTCATTAAATGGCGGCAATCTCTGCCAAATTGAGCAAAGGTAGCTGAAGTCAGCAAAGCTGAGAAGAGATAATCAGCCAAAGGCTCGGGCTGAGCGATTTGAGTGCTGATATCTGATTTTTTCAAACCGAGTTTATCAAGAATTCTCTCTTCAAAACTTCTCGCCTGGCAAATTTCGGTGATACCTAAAGCGACCTGAGCATTATAGGCGCCGACCGCGCCGGAAATTTTTCCGACCAAATTCTCAGCGCGTTGATTCATCCGCTTATAATTATTATATAAACGATCAAGAATCGTCGCTAACCAGAAACCGGCGGTTATAGGCAGGGCATGCTGACCGTGCGTCCGCCCAATTTGTAAGGTGTCTTTATGTTTTATTACCATCTCTGCCAAAATTAAAATAATTCTTTTTAACTTAGGCTCAACTACCTTCCAATGGGCTTCATAAAACTGCAAAGCTCGGGCCGTATCAATTGGGTCATAGCTGGTCAGGACAATATGCAGCCAAGGAGCCAACATTTCCGGTATGATCTTTGAAGCTTCTGCTATCCAGGCTCTAATATCATGCTTGGTAATATTTCTTTCAGTTATATCAACTTGCGTTGTTTCAATTTCTAGAATCCGTGCCTTAATATCTTCACTTAAGAGTTCAAAGATTTTTTTCGGCATTCTACCAATTTCGCCGAGGACCTCCAAATTGGCGATTTCAACTCGCCCAACAAAACGGTAAAGATTGTCATATCCGAAAAAATCGGTCAGACTTTTTGGTTGATAGCGCGGATTACCCGGCAATATAAGATTTTTCATTTTTCCTCCTGGGAATAATATTTTCTTTTTAAATAGCTTATTTTGACTAGACTTTAAACTAAAAAATCAGGGCTGTCAAACCAATAAAAAAGGCGTCTAATTATAGACGCCCAAGATGTTTTTGCACCTTTATTAAACTTTAAAAACTCTAATCGCCGACAAGGTTTGCTTAACAACCTGATTTTTATTCAACATATCAGTATTAATTATCAAATCATAGTTTGCTTTGTCATAGATATCAACACCGTAAAGATCCAAATACCTTTGCTTATCATTTCTAGAGCGTTCCATTAAACTGATTGACATTTCATCAATCGAAGAAAATTTGATATCTTCGTTGCGAGACTGCTTATCTTCAAAAATTCTTGCAGCGGCAATAGAATAACCGACAGATAAAAATATTTTGAATGATTGGGGCACGAAATGAAAAGAAGTTCGTCCGACAATGACTAAGTTTTTACTTTCCTGTGCCCAGGTAGCTTGTTGCGCATCGGCAGCCTTATCTATTTCCGGATCAGAGTCACACATTTTTAACAACTCCTTAAGGGTTATCTTTCTATCATCGGCCATCTTACGGAACTTTTGACCCATATCATGACGCACCCAGCCGAGCTCTGAAGCTAATATTGTTCCCAAGGTTGATTTACCAGAACCTGGATTGCCTCCAATGGTAATATGTTCTATCGGAACCTTAAAATTATTTTTCATATAATCCTCCTCTGATTTCGTTATTTTGTTTCATCTTTTGCAAATGTTCCGCCAGCAATATCATTGCTTCATCTTCTGTATCGTATTCTATCACGGCGTTAAGCAATGGCATTCCCAAAACATAACGTGTGAATTTTTGGTTTTTCCTTTTGAGCACCACCAAAGGAATTCCGCAATCATTGGCCAACTGGCATTCTCCGCCGCCGCCCCAGGAAGGCGCCAAAGCGCAAACAATCAAAACCGACGTCTGCTTCATAATCATTTCGCTTTCGACCTGATAAATATCTTTTGGTGTTACATTTGGCATGGTTGAGGGATCAAAATGTTCATGCGGAACAAAGCCTCTAATACCTAAGGCATCTTCGGCTACTAAGGCCGCTTTTACATAAAAGCCCTGAACTTCATGCAAGCTGATATGAGTTGGTAATTCGGTTAATGGCCCGCTAATATAGGCTCTTAATTGTGTATCATTTTTTGAAGGTTCCATTTTAATCTCCTTTGTGTTGGTTATTTATTGAATTGTTAATGTAATAAAACAACCTACCATTCAATATGGCAGTTTGTCAAATATATTTTTTTACAATTTGGCCAAGTCCAATTCGTCATCAACGCGAATCGCTTTGACGAAATCGCTCATATGGCTCACTAAAATAATCGCGCCTTCGAAATTATTAATCGCCTCGGCGATAACCGGAATATGGCGGAAATTAATATGATTGGTCGGTTCATCCAAAATCAAAAGTCCGGGTTTCATTAAAACGAGGCGCGCAAAAGATAATAAACCTTTTTGCCCCTCGGACAAAGCCGTTACCGGATGGCCCATCAGCTCGCCCGTAATCAAAAAGCCGGCCGCAATCGAACGCATGTCTTGAACATCATATCCGTCGCTCATGGCGCTTTTTAAGGAGTCAAAAACCGTTTGTTGAAAATCCAAAGTAGCGAAATCCTGGCTGTAATATCCGACCCTGACCCCATCTAAAATTACCGCGCCTTTATGCTCGGGAGAAACCAAATTTCTCAAGAGAGTGCTTTTCCCCATTCCATTGGGTCCGGAAACCAATAAACGGCTACGCTTACGCAGTGTTTTACCAACCGTCTTCTCAACCGCCGCATGATTGACAATGACTTTGACTGTATCGATACGGACGATTTCGCCAACAATCTCTTGACTAGGAATCTCAAAGGGACGAATCGTTTTATCTTCCCTGCGAACATCGACCATATTTTCTTCAAGTTCTTCGGTTTCGTCTTTGAGTTTTTTTGCCAGCTTACGCATTTTGCCGCCCTTGTGAGCGAAAAAATTGACTTTTTCTTTACGGTCTTGAATCTGTTTTTCAAGCTGAGCGTTCTTCATCCGCTCGCGTTCAATCCGCTTTTCAATTTCTTCAACCACGGAAAAATAGTCGCCGACATAATTTTCTATTTTGTGCGTATAAACATCGAGATACAAGACGCCCTCGGTAAAACAATTCAAAAAATCGGCGTCGTGGGAAATAACAATGACGGTTTTATCATACATAATCAAAAATTGAATCAAGTGATCAATACCGGCTTGATCCAAATTGTTGGTCGGCTCGTCTAACAATAAAATATCCGGATTTTGCAACAAAGCGAAGGCTAAAAGCAGGCGCGCTTGTTGACCGCCGGACAAATCCCCGACCTTGCGGTCGACCGGAACATCAAAATTGACCGCTTCCATCGCCTTACTGACTCGGCTTAACAAATTCGGAGGTACGACTTCAAAGGCTTTGGCAAAATACTGTTCGATCGTCAAATCAAAGTCTTCTCGCGCCACTGCTTGTTTAGCCGTACCGATAGTCGCATTATTGGTAATTGAAACCCGTCCGCTTTTCGGTTTTAATTCGCCGCGGATTAAATTGAATAAGGTGCTTTTGCCCGCGCCGTTTTGACCCATCAAGGTGAACTTGGCGCCGCGGCGCAAACTGAAGCTGGCCTCATCTAAGACCGGCTTCTTTTCCAAATATTCAAATGTTACGTTATCAAAACGCAAAATAACTTCTTCGGACATACAATTAAGAAAGCCACCTCGAGGGTGGTTTCTTATTTATTTCTTCTTTCGTTTAGCGGCCTTGGCTTCAAGCATCGCGGCTTTGATAGCGAGGCGTTTCTTAGTTTTATGCGACCGTGTCTTTTGGATTCGGCCGATCGGTTTGGCTCGTTTTGCCATAGAGATTAATTATATGAATTAATTTGCTCCGAGGGTGGGATTCGAACCCACGACCAATTGGTTAACAGCCAACTGCTCTACCGCTGAGCTACCTCGGAATATAAGGCGCCGGTTACCCGGCGCCAAACAATGCTATCAGAATAGCAAAAAACCGGAAAAAGTCAATGAATTAGTAATCTCGCAGTTTCTTGATAAGAGAATGCTTCTGAATCTTTTCCAAAGTCTTATATTCAATCTGACGGATGCGCTCGCGAGTGACGTCGAATTCGGCGCCGACCTCTTCTAGGGTATGGGAAACACCGTCCAACAAACCAAAACGCATTTCGAGAATTTTTTGTTCGCGCGGCGTCAGCTGGGAAATGATTTCTTTGACATAATCGCGCAAAAGCTGAAGCGCCGCGGCGCGATCCGGCGTAACATTTTTTACATCTTCAATAAAGTCCTCCAAAGTCGAATCTTCTTCGTCTTCGCCAACCGTAGTTTCGAGGGAAATCGTATCTTGCGAAATTTTAATGATGTAGCGAACTTTATCAATCGATTCACCCATTTCGGCGGCAATTTCTTCCGGCAAAGGTTCACGACCTAAATCTTGAATCAATTGACGCTGAATATGCTGAAACTTATTGATTGTTTCTACCATGTGCACAGGGATGCGAATGGTACGGGATTGATCGGCCAAGGAGCGGGTAATCGCCTGCCGAATCCACCAAGTCGCATAAGTTGAAAATTTAAAACCTTTGCGGTATTCAAATTTTTCCACGGCGCGGAAGAGACCGATATTGCCTTCCTGAATCAAATCCAAAAGACTCAAGCCTTTAGAGCCTGCGAATTTTTTGGCAATAGAAACAACTAAGCGCAAGTTGGCTTCAATCAAGCGTCGCTCGGCGTCTTTGTCGCCGCGCTCTTTGCGTTTTGCCAATTCGATTTCTTCTTCATTATTCAAAAGCGGAACCTTACCGATTTCTCGTAAATACATTTGAATAGAATCGGCCGACAGTTCGGAAATATCAAATTTCAAACGGTCCTTATCAGTTCCGAAAATCAAAGCTCCCTGCTCGGCTTTTTTCAAATTGGAATCCGTATCCAAAAAACTGCCTGAATCTTCGACAATGCGGATACTGTTACGCTGCAAACGTTCGAGCAATAATTCATAATCATAAATATAATGCTCGACATTGGGCAAAGCTTGCAATAATTCGGTTTCTGTCACAAAACCGCGCGGTCGCACTTTGGCTACCAGCGCATCAATCGCTTGATAATCCGGTTTAACAGCCGAGGCTTTAAGGGCCGGGCGCGCTTTAATCTTAATCGGCTTTTTCGTCTGCCTTCCGACAGGCCTGCTCGCCGACTTTTTTTTCTTAACAGCGATTTTTTTTACCATTTTTTTCTTTTTCTTAGGACCCATAGCGTACAACTTATTCGGCGGACGTGGTCATACTCCGCATCTCTTCCGCCAAATCATTGAATTCTTTCAAAAGAACATCAAGCCGTTGATTACGTTCGGCGTCCGGTGTTTGCGATTCTAGTTCGCCAATCAATTTGGCGACAGCTTTAATCCGGCGACTCAAGTAAGAACGGCGGAGTTCGTTTTGAATGTTTTTAACCGAAGCGCTAGCCGCTTCGGGATTAATATCGACAAATTCCTTCTCAACTAAAATGGCGAGTCGATCCAATGCTTGAATATCGCCCGCCGAAAGGCCTTGGTTTTGGAGCCAAGCCCGAAAATTCCCGTAGCTGAAAATATCTTCCTCATCAGTACGAGTAACGTTCTTATTATAATAAACTACGAGCTGTCTGTAAAGAGTCTGATTTGATAATCCTATCACCTGTTCGGCCGGGACATAGGGGCTGACTGTCGGAATAAGGTCAGGGAATAATAAGAGCAAAGCAACCAGTTGTTCTGATAAAAGCTCCTCTCTTTTCTTCTCTTCTTTTTCAGGCAAAGCTTCGACTGCCGGAGCTGTTTCTGCCGGACTTTTGATTGAGGATTGAAATTCGCGCAAAACAACTTCATTAACATCTGCGGCTTGGCTCAATTTTTTAAACCAAAAATCTCTTTCAACGCTATTGGCCAAACGGGCGATTCGCGGCAAAATTTCCCTGACGATTGCCTTGCGTCCCGCGGCGGTTTCCGTATCATGAATTTTGCAAGCTTCTTCAAGATAATATTCCATAACCGGTCGCGCCTGTTTCAAAGCTTCTTTCCAGCCTTCAAGATCGCGCCTGATGCATTCATCAGGATCTTTGCCCTCGGGCACTATAACAATCAAAGCTTCCAATTCGGAATGGAAAGCCTGATCACTTCCCCGATCAAGAGCCTTGCGTCCGGCAGAATCGGTATCAAAAGCAAAGGCGACTCGGCTTACAAAACGCTTTAATAAACGAGCTTGTTCTTCGGTCAAAGCCGTGCCTGAAGAGGCAACGACATTATTAAATCCGAATTGGTGCGCCGTTAAACAATCCATCTGCCCTTCGACTACGATAGCAAAATCATTTTCTCGCATCGCTTGCTTAGCCTTATCTAAACCGAAGAGCACGCGGCTTTTGTCATAAACTATGCTTTGCGGACTGTTAACATACTTGCCTTGGCCTTCGTATTTCTTCTCCAATTCCGGCAAAAGCCGACCGGTAAAACCAATCGTATTGCCGTTAACTTCGCGGATTGGAAACATAATCCGGCCGCGGAAACGGTTGTAATTTCTCCCGGCCTCTCTTTCAATCGACAAACCCGCGGCTGAAATTTCTTTGTCCTTAAAACCCTTGTCTTTTAAAAACAAAATCAAATCGTCCCAAGAATCCGGCGCATAACCGAGTCGCCACTCCTTGATTATTTCTTCGCTAACTCCGCGCTTGGTCAAATAATCGCGTGCCGCGGCTCCGGCCGGACCAAGCAAAACAAAATGATAGAATTCCGCCGTTTGATCCAAAATATCTAAAACCTTATTGCGCAAGGAAGCATTCGGTCCTTGTTCCTGACTTAAAACAACGCCGGCCCGAGGGGCGAGCAAACGCAGAGCTTCAATAAAAGTCAGCTTTTCTATTTCCATTATAAATGAGAAAAGATCGCCGCCGCGGCCACAGCCGAAACAATGCCAAACCTGCTTTGTCGGACTGACGTTGAACGACGCCGATTTCTCATTATGGAATGGACAGCGAGCAACAAAACTCAGCCCCGCCGGTTTTAGCGGAACATATTGGCGAATAATCTCGACTATATCAAGACGAGCTTTTATTTCATCGGACGGACTGAGCATGTTTTACTTTTTAAACTTTGACCAAGGATTATTTGAATTGCTCGGTTTTACCAAGCCGCCGGAACCTGTTCTAAAAAAACTTTTTAAGCGCTCACCTTCGGCTAAAACCGGTCCCTCGTCATCATACTCGCCGCTATGAGCAGTGTTGCCTTCATAACTGACTTGTTTTTGATCAAGATGTAAATTGAAAACCAAAGTGTCGCCCTGTTCTTTTACATAAATATGAAAACGAGGATAGGCGCCGCCGCCTAATTTACGGACAAAGCTAGATTGACCATTATGACGATTTTCAATATAGTCATATCCCGCCTGCCGCAAAAATTGCGGATAAGTTACGCTTAATTGATTTTGTTTGATAGTAATTTTCATGTCTGCGGAGGGTGAGGGATTCGAACCCTCGGTACCTTTCGGTACACACGCTTTCCAAGCGTGCGCACTAGACCGCTATGCGAACCCTCCGAATCTTACCGGTTAGCGTTCAATTTCTGCTGTATCAGGGATCGCAAACCGAGCGCGGCGCTCCCGTCAGGATATGTAAAATCCTCATAAGGCAAGGCGCCGGGAACGTATTGATTGTTAATAAAACTGGCCGGAGTACCGATTACTCCCAGGTTTTTAACTTCATCTTTTTGCGCCAGTATCTTAGCTTTATATGTCTCATTCGTCAAACAACGGTTAAAAGCTATCGGTTCCAAGCCGATTTTATCGGCATTGGCCTTAATGGCCTCAAGGCTCAGGGTGCCCGACTTATTGTCGTCGAATAATTCATGATACATTTCCCAGAATTTACCCGACTCAGCGGCGCATTCCGCCGCCAAAGCCGCCGGAATCGCCTGTTCATGACTAATCAAAGGAAAGTGTCGAATAGCGACCACTAAATCAGCTCCGAATTCAGCCTTAGCGCGATTAATGGTTTCATAAAATTGTCCACAAAAGGGACACTCGAAATCATCATAGACAATTAAGGCGACGGGCGCGTCTATCGCTCCCCAAAGATGATCGTCGCGCTCTAGCGGTCGAACATTTATATTTTGATTAACGCTAACCGCTCCGGCCAAGCCGGTATCATCGCCTGTCGGCGCCACTACGGTCGGCTGTTGCTTGGTTTCAATTCCAAACCATTGCGCTAGACGGCTGCGGTTTTCGGCCACCGACAAATACAATAAAGCCACCACTACTATGCCTGCCCCGCAAACAATCATCAGCAGGCGCAAGGCATTAGAGATTTGATTAGCTTTGAAAAAATTATAAGGTTTCTGCATATGAAAATATTATAGGTTCGCTTTACTAAAACGGTCAATTGTCAAAGACTCGCAAGCCCGGGCAACGGACAATAATTTTTCTTCATTTAATGCCGGGGCAATCAGCTGCACGCCAATCGGCAAAGGTTTTTTGCTTAAAGGAATGGAAATCGCGGGCAGGCCCGCCAAAGAAGCCGGTACCAAGAAATAATCTTCCAAATACATTTTTACCGGATCCTTGGTATTGGTACCGAACTTGAAAGCCGGAGCCGGCGTCGTTGGAGTTAAAATAATGTCACAACGCTTAAAGGCCTGCGCGTATTCTTCAATTACTTTAGTTCTGACTTTTTGGGCGCGTAAATAATAAGCGTCATAATAGCCGGCGCTTAAACAATAAGTACCAAGCATAATGCGCCGACGAACCTCTGCTCCAAAGTAGGCGCGTGAATTTCCAAAACGCAAACCATCAAAACGTCCTAAGTTAGAACTTATTTCAGAAGGCGTAATAACATAGTAAGCGGCTAAGGCAAAGTCAGTTGAAGGCAGGGACAGAGGAATTAATTTTGCGCCGGCTTTTTTTAATTCGGCCTTAAAACGTTCAAATTCTTTTCTGACGGCCGGTGATACTTTGGCGCTAGCCAGTTCTTTCGGCAAACCGATTTTAAGATTTTTCAAATTAGCCGTCTTGGGCGCTTTGAATTTTTTGGAATATACGCTGGTGGCATCATGTTCGTCATGCCCTTCGATTTCAGAAAGCACTAAAGCTGAATCTTCACTGCTTTTTGCTAAAATGCCGGGCACATCGGTTGAGCTGGTCATAGCAATTAAACCAAAGCGCGAACAAAGACCGTAACTAGGCTTCAGACCAACTACGCCGCATAAAGCCGATGGATGTCTGACTGAACCACCGGTATCGGTACCAAGCGCGAACAAACACAGATCGGCCGCAACCGCCGCCGCCGATCCGCCCGAAGAGCCGCCGGGAACGCGCGTTAAATCCCAAGGATTTTTGGTTGGGCCAAAGGCGCTGTATTCGGTCGAAGCGCCATGAGCAAACTCATCAAGGTTAGTTTTTCCCAGTAGAACGGCGCCGGCTTTTTTTAAACGAGCAATAACGGTTGCGTCATAGGGTGCAACATATTTTCCAAGCATCTTAGAAGCGGCCGTTGTAATAAGGCCCTTGGTCATAATGTTGTCTTTAGCTAAGAACGGTATGCCCAATAAAGCACCGCTTTCTTTTTTAGCTAATCGTGCGTCGGCCGCCTTGGCAGCTTTTAAAGCGCCCGCTTCATCAATGGCCAAACAGGCATTTAGTTTTTTATTAAGACGCTTAATCGCCGCCAGACAATCCTTAGTCAGCTCCAGAGAAGAAATTTCTCCTTTATCAAGCCGCTGGCGCGCTTCGGCAATTGTTAGAAGGTTTAATTTCATATTATTCTAGCACGCGCGGTACACTAATATATTTTCCGCTGCGCCGAGTCGCTTGTTTAAGCGCTGCCGCGCGTTCATCGTTATCCCAAGGAGCAACGGAATCAGGCCGTAAAACATTATCGATTTTTGATAGGCGCGCGGTTGCGGTTTGGCGGTCGACATTGGCGCTAGCTAAATGATCGACATAGCGAACAATACCGCTGATTTCTCGGCGGTACTGATTAGTTTCTTTATCAGTTAATTCCAGTCTAGCCAGATGAGCAAGATGCTCAATATCTTTATTCGATATCTTCATATTTTATTTAACGCAACGAAAACCTATAAGCGTTCCGGCGATTCCGGTCGTAGTTAAATCAACTTGATAAATACCGGCATAAGTCGCGTTCGCAGATGCTACATAACCGCCGCGCATAAAGACATTGCTGTCGGCACTACAACCATCATAACGCCCCAGCGCGTTAGTCGCGTCATTATAGGCGCTATTGCTCGGTCCGGCGGCGGCGCGTTCAGCATCATCTAAATTCGAATCAGTCCATTCAATCAAACCGGTTGAATCATAATAAGCCGCCGTTGTACAAGTCGTCGCCAACCATTCACTAACATTACCCGAAATATCCCAAATCTTATCAGTACTCGATAATAGGTGCGAACGCTTGGCTTGACTGGTTCCTTCGGTCGTTCCATCAAAAGCGAGCGCGGAACCGGCGGTGGTATAGTTGCCTCGATTAACCCAGGAAGTTCCGACAACCCCGCCATTCCAGTTGCCCGCAGTTTGCTCGATATTGCGAGCAATCGTCATCCATTCCGGATTAGTCAATAAATGTCCGCCGATATTGGCACAATAGGTCGCGGCATTAGCCTGAGAAATACTGCCAATCGGATAACCCGAACTAACTGAAACCGGCGCATAAGTCGTTGTGCAAGCGGTCGAAGCATTATTAAAAGTATTATTGGCCGTGGCCGGCGATGTCAGTCCGACCGTCGGGGCGGCAACCGTCGCACATTTAGCTTCATACTTCATGACACAAAAGTCATTAGTGTTAAAAGTTGAAGAGCCAGGCACGGCAACATAACCGGTCGGGCAATTCAAAATTCCGTTAGCGGTCGCGACGCGAATACCAGCATCGATGTCGTCGGTTTTGTCACCGAGACAGAAGGATAGGCTGTAGCGCGCGCCGCTCTCGAGTTGCTTATATTGGTAATCCTGATCGGCACAACCGTTATCGGCGCGCGGCGTCGGATTACTCGGGATGCGCAAAAGATAGTTGGTGCCGCCGTTGGCGATTGAATTGCCCGCGGTAATCGCCGTCGGATAAATGCCGACATCGTTATAATACATTTTCAAAGCCAACTGAATCTGTTTAACGTCAGACAAGCGTCGCGCGTCGCGCGCGCCCATTTTAGCGGTATTAAAATAGACGACAATTAAAGTCGATAAAATCGCTATGATACTGACAACAACCAAAAGCTCGATTAATGTAAAACCGTTTTTTTTCATATTAGGAAGCGATGAGTTCTAAAAATTCTTTTTCGGTCAAAACTCTGACGCCCAATTTTTTAGCGGCTTCGTATTTTGAACCGGGATTTTCTCCGACTACCAAAAAACTGGTTTTAGGGCTAACGCTCTCGGAGATTTCTCCTCCTAGTCTTCTTATTGTAGCCTTTGCCTCAGCACGGGTCAAACCGCTTAAGGTTCCGGTCAGGACGAAACTTTTACTCTGCAAAGGACCGGATGACGCAAGGACGCTCGGAGCGAAAATCAATCCGGCGTCGCTTAATTTTTTAAGAAGCTCAATTTGCGCCGGATTCTCAAACCAAGATTTAATGCTCGCGGCCACCTTAGTTCCGATATCCGGCAAAGTTTCAAAATCAGCCAGCTTTAATTTTCTCATTAAAGCGCCCAGCTCATCAGGTCGACTGATTTTTTTCTTTGACCAGGAAGATAAAGCCCTGCTTAAAACAATCGAAGTTTCTTCGCCGACATGCGGTATACCCAAAGCATAAATGAATTTTTCCAAAGTCGGCCGTTTGGCCTTGGCGATGGCCTCAATCGTATTGGCCGAAGAAATATCGGCAAAGCGTTCAAGCTCCAATAAGTCATCTTTGCTTAAAGCATAAAAATCCGCCGGATCAGCCACTAAGCCGGCTTTGACCAACTGCTCGATTATCTTCGGGCCCAAACCTTCAATATCAAAAGCGCTCTTCGAAGCCCAGTGCTCAAGACGACGCAAACTGACCGCGTAACAATTTTTATTTGGACAACGATAAGCTACTTCGCCTTCGACTTTGACAACTTTGGATCCGCAAATCGGACATAATTTTGGAACGGAGATATTTTTTTCCTGTCCGTTTCTCAACTTTAATAAGACGCCGACTATTTTGGGAATAACATCACCAGCTCGTTCGACAATTACCGTATCGCCGATTTTTATTTTTAAACGTTTTATTTCATCGAAATTATGCAAAGTCGCATTGCTAATGGTTACGCCTTTAACGCGCACCGGTGCCAGCTTGGCGGTCGGGGTTAAAATGCCGCTGCGTCCGACTTGCCAAACAACATCCAAAAGTTTGGTTGTCGCCTGCTCATTGGCAAACTTATAAGCCATCATATAACGCGGTCCTTTGCCGACAATGCCCAAGATATTCCACAATCTTGTGTCATCAACCACCGCAACGACTCCATCGCATTCAAAGGGCAGTCGGCCTCGGTTTTTTTCCCAATGGTGATGAAAGCTGATTAGCTCAGCCAAGTTAGCGCAAGGAGCGTTGGCCTTTAAAGATTTGAAGCCCAACAATTTTGCCAAATCATGTTCTTGCTTATGAAAATAAATTCCGAATTCGGACGCAATATCATAACAATAAAAATCAAGCTCTCGCTCGGCGGTTTTTTTCGGATCGAGCTGTCTAATTGAACCGGCGGCGGCGTTGCGGGCATTGGCCAACAAAGGCTTGCCTTGTTTGGCATACAGAGCGTTCAATTTTTTCAAAGTCGCTTCGCTCATAATCGCCTCACCGCGAATTTCTATTTCTCCCTTAGTAACCGATTCTAATATTTTTTTAGCCTCTTTGGCCAAACCGATTTTAGCAAGTTCCGCTTCACTGGGTATTCGCAAGGCAAGCGGTATGGCTTCGATGGTTTTCAAATTAGCCGTGACATCTTCTCCGACTTGACCGTCGCCGCGCGTTGCGCCTCTGACTAACTTTCCCTGCCGGTACAAAAGACTGACCGCCAAACCGTCCATTTTCAATTCAGCGTAATATGATAAAGCCGCGCGCCCTTGTTTTGATGGTAAAATTTTCAATAAACGATTTTCCCAATCCCGCATCTCTTCTTCACTAAAGGCGTCAGACAATGACAGCATCCTTGTTGAATGCGTAACTTTAGAAAATTTGGCTAAGGCCTTGCCGGAAACGCGCTGAGTCGGAGAATCGGGCGTAATCAAATCCGGAAATTCGGCTTCAAGCCTCTGCAGTTCGTTTTTTAAACTGTCTAAGGCGGCGTCGGAAATCTCCGGCTTATCTAAGACATGGTAGAGATAATTATGCCGGTTTATTTCGGCGCGCAATTTTATTATTCTTTTTTTTACTTCTTCTTTTTTCATGATCTAATATCGACGTAAACATCGGACATAATAATCATTTCCCTTACCTCCGTCTGAGCATATACCGAAAAATCCGAATTGTTTATAATTAGCATTATCCGCGTCCGTTTCATTAGACATCCAATAACAACCTTCACTAGTATTGGTAATCCACCCGAAACTATTTGCTTCAGACATCCTATCCCCTTCTTTACTGCCTGGTAAATACCAATTACTAAAACCGTTAAACGAAAGATCCTCACAAAAACGAACCGCATCAAAACGGTCAAGAGCCGGTTCAATTGATTGCAAAGTCGTAGTGTTATTGCTCCCATCTTCCGAATCTAAGGCATCTGTCTGCAGATAAGAGCCGCCTGTGTTATCCCAGCGCCTAACCAATACATCAACTTGATTTCCGCAATTAGCGCCCGCTTCATCTTCGCAACCTCCCAATACCGCAACCGTATTAAGATTTGAGTCAATAATTGTTCCTCCGCCGCAAGTATCGCCCTCAACGCATTCGTCGCCGCATTCAAGCGTAACATCAGCACAGCTGGTTGGCGGACCGGTACAGACTCCGCTTTGGCAGGTCTGCGGCAAAGTACAACTGCCGCAAGTTCCTCCACAGCCGTTATCGCCGCAATTGTAACCGGCCAAAGAACAGTAATTCAAACAAATGTTGATAGATTTCTGTCGAGCCGTATTCTTATAATATCCTGTGGCTAATAAAGTCGCCGAACCGACAAGATAAGGATCTCCGAGCCCTCCGCTAATGGTGGGAGGAGTAATCGCGTCAACTTCGACGCGATTGCCGTTAGTCGCCGTACCGAAGAGTAAACCGGCGCAGGCTCCGCAGGCGGTTAAACCGTTGGTATCAATACAATCGCCGGCATTGCAGCTATCAAACAAAGAATTATTCAAAAAATATTTCCCCCGCACCCTTTCTAAACCCTGCTGAGCATTGGACAAGGCTTTATCGCGATTTATGCCGCCGGATACTTTATCCAAATTATTGGCAATCATCGCGACACTGACACCGATAGTTACTAAAACCACAAAGGAGGCGGTCAGGACGATGATCATCGCCATGCCTTTTTTTTCTCCAATTATTTTTTTCAAATACTTCATATATTATTTTAAGGCCAATTCGCGACCGTAGTTTGCAATCGCAAAGTTTCTGAATATTCTTGTCCGGCCAAAGTCTGCCCTGTAATCGACATGGTCGCCCGACCTATCGGATAAGTCGCATCGTCGGTATTGGAAACGGAGAACTTCAAAGCCGTAATACGGATGCTGGCCGGAGTAATGAAATCAACCGCCGCTCCGCGCGTCATTTGCAGACGCGGTATTGAGGAGTCATCATTGGCTATCTCGAATACCACGCAATTGCCGTTAGCGTTAGTAAATAATAATTCAGCATCGGAGTTATCGGTACAGAAAAAATTAGTAGAGGCACAGCTCAATGGAACTGAAATGCAGTCAGTTGAAGGATCCTGTAAAACACCGGTGGCTTCATTAGCCATATAGGCCAAAGCGAAATTCAAGCCTTCCTGCAATTCCTTGGAATTAACCGAACGTTGCTGACTATCGATGGCACGAATAAACAAAGTCGTCGAAATCAACATAACAATAGTAAACAAGCTGACGGCAATCATCATTTCAAGCAAGGTCAAACCGAATTGATTGTTTCTTAAATGCATCATAAATTAACGCCAATCAGTCAACTCACTGGTTAAAGAATAAGTATTCTGTCTTGTATCTTCCCTCCAATATACTTCAACCAAAACATCAATGCGCGCCGGATAATCTTCGGTCGCATCATGATAGGTAGTCGTCACCAAACGTCTGAAAATCGTATCCGTACCCGAAGCTTGGGAATATAAATCACTGACTATTTCCAAAGGCGCAACTTCGGAAACCACTGCTGTAGCCGAAGAAGCGATTGTTAAATCATAATCGATTGTAAAATTATAATCCGTGGCGTCAGTTTCAATAGCAAGACTGAAAAAAGGCGAAAGATCAGCAATATAATTAGCATCACGTTTATTGCGAACCAAATCTTGACCCTCCTTGGCTAAATAGGCGGCAATTAAATTATTTTTAGAGGAACGCTCGGCTTCGGCCGATAAAATAGCCAAAGAAGTTACTCCTCCGAAAACCATAATCAAAAGTCCTATGGCAACAACCACTTCAAGCAAAGTAAAGCCCTGTTTTTTAAATTGATTTTTCATTCTTTGAATTATTCGATTGTTACCGCGGCAAAGGGATTGACCCAAATACTTTTACGGGCGGCGCTGACCAAATCGTCAAGTTGAATTTCCAAATCGCCGGTGCCCGAGGTAATAATTGTGCCCTTAAAGCGCGGTTCGGCCGTTGCGTCGTAAAAATAAACCGCACCGTTAGTGTGTCCTAAACTATTAAAATAAATCGCCCCCAAATCGATGTTCTTGCTAAAAACCGTGGTTTTGAATTTTTCATTGCTATCATAAGCTTTATCGCCGTCAAAGTCGGCAAAAACCGTATATGAATTACCAGTATCGTCAAGATAAACTCCCCAGCCCGGAGCCGTCTGCAATTGAAATTGTTCCGAATTAAGCGCTGATAAAGCGGCCGCGCGCAAATCGCTGGTTAAACTTTCCGCCGCGGCCCTTAGATTGGATTCGGAATTGACGCGATTAAAACTGGTTGAGGCGATGGCGAAGATTACCGCGATGATCGCCAGCGTAACTACAATCTCTATTAGGGTAAAACCGCGCTCAGCGGGTGAGAATTTTTTTGGCTTCATCGTTTTGCGGATCCCTGTTGGCTTGATAATCTTCAAAAGACATTTCAATCGCAATTTCCGGTTCGATGCCGAGCTCATGGATATATGAACCCTTAGGAGTCAGCCATTTAGCGGTAGTTATTTTCACAACCGAACCGTCTTCAAGCTGGCGCAAAACTTGGACCGAGCCTTTGCCAAAGGTTTTTTCGCCGACTAATTTAGCCAAGCCGTAATCTTTGAGAGCGCCGGCTACAATTTCCGAAGCGGAGGCGCTACCTTCATTGACCAAAACAACCGTCGGAATCGAAGCGAGTCGCGCCGTACCGCGCGAGACATGTTCGATACGGCGACCGTCGCCGAATTCTTCAGTGACGATTGAACCTTCTTTAACCCATTCACTGGCCACCAAAACCGCCGTATCAAGATAGCCGCCTGGGTTATTGCGCAAATCAAGAATAATTCCGCGCGGCTTTTTTATTAAAGCCTCGGAAACGGCCTGATTGAACAAGCTGTCAGTATCATTATTGAAATTGGAAATTTTTATTGTGAACAAGCCGTTACTTTCGTCAAAGGTAGTTTTGATGCTTTTAACTATAACCGTATCCCGAACAATCGAAATATCAATCGGCTCGCGCGATCCTTCGCGCACCAGCGTCAATTTAACCGAAGTGCCTTTCGGTCCGCGTATTTTTTTAACGGCTTCTTCAACGGAAAGGTCCTGCGCATTTTCGCCATCGATGGCGTAAATCTTGTCTCCGGTTCTAACGCCCGCTTTAATCGCCGGCATGCCTTCAAGCGGAGCTATAATAGTCAAAACATCATCACGAAAACCAATTTCCGCACCGATACCATCAAAGGTGCCGGACAAATCTTCTTCGAATTCGCGCGCTTCTTCGGGATTCATGAATACCGAATAAGGATCGTCAGTGGCGCCGACCAAGCCGCTTAAAGCTCCGTAAAAAAGTTTCTTTTCAGTCAGCTTATTTTGATCGACATAATCTCGTTTTAGAGTATTCCAAACTTCCCAGAACAATTTGAAATCGACATCATTGCTGATGGTTTTTTTATTAAGGACACTGCCCTCAAAAACGTTCAAGGGGTTGGTCAAATTTGAACGGTCTGCCATTGATGAACCGGCCCAAAAAGCCAAAAGCACTAAAACCAAGGTTCCTATATAAAGGCGCCATGGACTCTTTTTTACAAAAGGTGAATGGGGTTGATTTTGCATAGACATGTATAGTATTGTATCATAATTAACGTCCATATGGCCAAATTCATTATCAGAGGTCAAAAGCCACTTAACGGAACAATCGCGGTCGGCGGTGCGAAAAATGCCGCCTTGAAAATAATTCCGTCAGCCTTGCTTTCAGAAGAGCCTCTTAATATAAAAAATTTACCCGAAATAGAAGATATCAAGCGCTCGCTGGAGTTATTCGCCGATCTCGGCGGCCTTATTGAGGGGCAGGCTCCGAACTTGCGTCTCAGTTTGCCTGTTCTTAATAAAACCAATCTTGATTCTAAATTTGCCAATAAATTGCGCGCTTCAATTATGTTTGTTGCGCCGCTTTTGGCTCGCGCCGGAAAAGTCAGCTTCCCCCATCCCGGCGGTTGCGTCATAGGCGCCGGCTTGCGGCCGATTGATTTATTTTTGGACGGCTTCGCCGCCATGGGTGCGGAAATAAAATTCAGTGATGGACAATATCACCTTAGCGCTAAACGCTTAAAGGGTTGCGATTTTTTCTTTACTACGGTTAGCGTCACGGGGACCGAGAGCATGATTATGGCCGCGACGCTGGCAGAAGGCAAAACAACTTTGAAAAATTGCGCGATGGAACCGGAAATAGAATATTTGGTTAATCATCTCAACGAGCGCGGCGCTAAAATCAGCGGCGGCGGCACGTCAACAATAATTATAGAAGGCGTCGATCATCTGCGCGGCGGAGAAACAACCATTATTCCCGACCGTATTGAAACCGGCACTTTCGCGATTCTGGCCGCGGCGACACGATCGCCTTTAACTATAACCAATTGCCGCCCCGACCATCTAGAAGCGCTCTTAGCCATCTTTACTAAGCTGGGCATTGTTATGGAACGCGGCGACGATTACCTGAAAATAATTTCCGTTCCAAAAATTTTGCCAGCCTACAGTCTTAAAACTCACGAGTACCCCGGTTTCCCGACTGACTTGCAATCTCCCTTTACGGTTTTAATGACTCAGGCCGATGGAACTTCCTTGATTCATGAAACTATTTATGATCGCCGTTTGCTCTTTACCGACATGTTAACTCAAATGGGAGCCAATATAACCATGTGCGATCCTCACCGCGTTGTTATTCAAGGTCCGACGCCTTTGCGCGGGCGTTCTCTAACATCACCCGATCTACGCGCCGGTATTTCAATGATTATTGCCGCCGCGCTTGCTTCCGGAACTACGGAAATAGATAACATTTATCAAATTGAACGCGGTTACGAACATATTGAAGAACGTCTCTTTGCCCTAGGACTCGATATAAAACGCAGCGAATAATATGGCCCTTAAATATCGCCGTCTCATTTTTGCTTTTTTTATTTTGCTTTTCTGTTTTCTCGTTCCGCTGGTCTTATTATATGCCACCGGAAGAACTATTAACTGGCGCCGATTCTCTTTGGAGAAAACAGCTACCATATTAATTGACAGCGAACCAGCCGGTGCCGCTATTTTCTTGAATGGCAAAGCGGCCACCAACAGTCTGCTTGATATTTTTACGCCGCAGGCCGCCACGACCCAGGCCCGCATCAAAGATTTATCGCCGGGCGAATATGTCGTCAGGTTGGAAAGTTACGGTTATTGGCCTTGGGAAGAGCGAATCAAACTTTCGCCGGGTGAAGCGCTCAATCTCGGTACGGTTCGCCTTTTTAGCCAAAGCAAGCCCGAGTTGATTAAAGCGGTCGTTGCTGAACAAAGCGTCGCCTCGCCGCAAGGTTCTTACTTGGCCTTATTGGAGAAAGCAAGCCTGACCATAATCAATACTGAAAACGACCAAAGCGATTCAATTGCCTTACCCGACAATGTAACGGCAGGCAACTTGTTATGGTCGCCCGATGAAAATTCTATTTTAATTGGTTCTGCTCTTATAAGCTTGGGGGATAAAAAACTGCGAACAATCAACGCCGAGCCGGGCGTCCTGCCTTCTCTTCTTCATTGGGATAGGCTAGATTCTTCTTTATTGTACGGTCTAAGCAATAAAAAACTTTTTAAACATAATCTGACCAACGGACAAAATTTCTTTTATGAAATTTCCGAATTGAAAGATGACGAAATAATCAGTGACTTTCAAATCTATAAAGACCAAGCCTATTTGATTATTCGTCGAGCGGACGGTGGCGAGAAATTATTGGCCGGCACCTTGGGCCGAAGCTTGGATGCGGTTGACCTTCCGCCCGGACAGTATCATTTCATTCTTGAAAACCACGATCGTCCAGTACTGCGCAACGCACAAACCAACTATCTTATCGATAAGCCACTTCCTTTATTTTCTAAACCGCGTCTTTTAGAGATTGCCGGCCGCATTTCGGTAGCTCGCGGATTAGGCGCTTCGATTATTTATGCAACGCCGCTGGAATTAAGACGTTGGGATTCCGAGGAAAACGATTTTCTTTTAAACCGTTTCGGTTCGCCGGTTACCGGTTTATGGCCGATTGATGACGGACAAACCATAGTCGTCAGTCTTAACGATGATATTCGAGTTTATACGCAAGGCCGGGCTTCATTTACTATAAGTTTGGCGCCGATTAAAAATTCCGCCGGATTGACGATTTCTAAAAATCAAAAAGCCGTTTATATTTACGGCTCTTATCAGGATACTACCGGTGTCTTTAGACTTATTCTCTAGTGCGAGACGGGATTTTTAAGTCCCCACTTCATAGTATAGCGCAGCCATGACTTCAAATGATGGCGGCTGGCCGCACTCATAAAAAAGGTATACCAGGGCTGACGGGCGCTGGCTCGGTTGTGATTATGAATGATTGAAGCCGAGGGATAATAATAAACCTGCCAATTCTTATCCCAAAACCGACGGCACAAATCAGTATCCTCAAAGTATAAAAAGAAGCGTTCATCGAATAAACCGACTTCGGTCAAAGCTTTGCTTCTAATGAAAAGACAGGAGCCTAATAGCCAATCGACTGCGCGCGGTTTTTGTTTGTCATAATCGCGCATCAAAAAACGGGCTATTTCTTTATCACCTAAACCACCCAAAAAAGTTCGGCGGAAAATCGGAGTTAAGAGGCTGTGCCAACGATAACAGGAATCTTGAGTCGTACGATCAGGGTGAAATTGTTTGGGGCCGACCATTCCGATTTCAGGATTTTCTTCCATAAAGCGGAATAACTTGCTAAAGGTGTCGGCAAAGGCCAAGGTGTCGGGATTCATAACAACTTTGTACTTGCCGCGGGCGCGCCGTAAGCCCAAATTGTTGCCTCCGCCCATACCGAGATTTTTTTCGCTTTTAATAAAAATTGTTTTTGGATGCTGCCATGACAAAATTTGCCCGATTGTATCATCGGAATTATTATCGACTACGATAATTTCGTAACGCAGGTCGCCGAAAACGGCTTCTTCAATAGACTTTATGCAATTAAGCACAAAGGCCTTGCTTTTATAATTAACAATTACGAAGCTGATATCCATAATCACCAAAACATAATTAAACGCACCATTCTCCAATATAGCGCAAATATGGGATTAATCAAACGCAACTTAACATCATCGATTTCTTGATACCAAATACGTCCGGTCCATAAGGAACTGCAAATTCTCTCCGATACGACGCGTTGCGATTGGATCCGGCGACGTTCGCGGATGATATAAGCCCAATGAGAGATCGACAAAAAATAGGCCCAGACCTTGAGTTTTTCTTTAAACCAACCTGATTTGAGAGAAAATAATATCAAACCCATTTCCATAACTATAAACGCCGGCAAAATCGCCAATAACGTCAAACTATGGAAATTTTTTAACATGACAAGAATACGATTTCGATCCATCCAATAAAATTTAGAGATTGATCGCCCGAATTCATATTTATGATAAGCAAGGGCCGTAGGCAAAATGTGACAAGACTCACCGCTTAGCCACAAACGCAGACAGATGTCCTGATCTTCGTTATACATCCAAAATTCTTCATCGAATAAACCGATTTTTTGCAAAGCAGTTAAACGAAACAGGACAGCGGCGCCCGAGGCGTAAGAAATAGGTTTGATATTTTCATCAGAAGTTCTCAGGGGCTGGCGATAAGCTCGGCAAAAACCAAAACCGAGAAAGTGGGTTTCATTGCCAAGGCTGTTAATCAGATTTTTTTCCGGCCACAACATAATGCGCGGTTGAACAGCGGCCGCGGAATTAGTTTCGGCATAAGCGAGCAGTTTTTCTAGACAATCGGACTCGGCCAAAGCATCCATGTTAATTAAAAAAGCGAAGGAAAAATTTTCCTCAAGCGCGAGACGCAGGGCGGCGTTATTGCCGCCGGCAAAACCTTCATTTTTTTCCAAGCAAATAAGCCTTGCCTCCGGAGCCGCCGCTTTTAGATAAGCGCTGCTTGAATCGCTTGATTCATTATCAATCAAAAACAAAGTAAAGTCCTGATAAGTTTGCGCGCGCAAACTCGCCAAACAATCGGCTAAATATTTTTCAGCATAATCTTTCCAATTGGGGCTGATGATAACTGCGACCTTCTTCATATCAAGTCTTTGTACGGCCCTTGAGATTAAAGAGATCGGCCAGGGCCATAATGCCTTCGGAAAAATCCCAAGCCACTTCCAATAATTTCGCTTGCCAAGCCGGCTGCCATTTTTCAAAATAAGAAATCATTGAAGCATGGAAATATTTTTGCTTTGTGGAACGCGGAACTTGTTCAAAGCTTTGCCCGACAAAATCAATCGCTTCAGCGGACGGCGTGTACCAAACTTCCAATCCTTTGTCTTTGGCGCGGCGGCAATAATCAACTTCTTCAAACCACAGAAAGTATCGTTCATCCAAAGGACCGAGCGCCTCATAGGCCGAACGGCGAATTATAAAGAAAGCTCCGCGGATCGAATCAACCCTTTGCGCAGACTTATAATCAAAATCACGTCTCAAGTAATTATCCAGCAAAGCCGGGGCCAAATGGGCCAATTTCAAGACAATGGCCAACTGATCTCCCAAAGCGGGGAAACGGCGTATCTGAGCAATATTATTGCCCTGGCTATCTTTAAGCTTAATGCCGGTAATCGCCGCTCTGGGCTCATTTTTTAGCCAATTAAGGCAATCGCTGAGCGTTGTGGGCCTTAGCAACATATCCGGATTCAAAAGCAAGAGAAAAGATCCGCTGGAGCGGGCCAAGCCCTGGTTGCAGGCCTTGGCAAAGCCGAGGTTAAGAGAATTGGCAATCAGCTGAACTTGAGGAAAATCAGTGCGAATCATTTCCGCCGTACCGTCATTTGAAGCGTTATCAACGACAATAATTTCAAAAGATGCCCCGCTAGAAGCCAGGATGCTCTTAAGATTATCGGCTAATTTATTTTTGACGTTCCAAGAAACGATGATGATTGAAAAATCCATAAATCTTCTTGTAATCCGGCAATAAACTCGGCTCCAAAATCAAAACGTAAACAAACAAAAATCCGGCCCTAATCAGTATATCAATTTTAGCAATCGGATTCTGAACACGCCAATGTTTGATAAATAGAAAATATTGGTGAATGAAAGACCAATGATTGATTGAAGACGAACGTCGGCGGCGGCCGAAAAAACGCGCGGCTAAACTGCCGCCAGCGGCCGTCCGGTCGTGATAAGCGATGGCTTGCGGGACTAAGGCGGAAGCAAAGCCCGCTAAGTTAAGACGATAAGCCAAATCACAATCTTCCTTATACATGAAAAAAGCTTCATCGAAATATTGGCCCTCTGCGGCAACTTTTTGCAAAGCGCTCATTCTATATAATGCCGCGGCGCCCGAGGGTCCGATGATTTTTTCATTATCATATTGCCCGTAATCGGTTTTGCCTTGGCCGATATCGAAAAAATACAAACCGCTTTTAAATCCAAGGCCGCAGCTATCGATAATATCGGTGAATTCATTGGCTTTGAAATTCCATCGCAATAATTTGGGCGCGACTGATCCTAAGTCTTGTTTATTCTCCAAAGCTTCAACCAATTTTTCCAAGGCATCGCTTTTAAGATAAACATCGGGGTTAACCACGAAAAAATAATCTGCTCGCTGCGAGCGGGCCTGTTCAATCAATTGGTTGTAGGCTTTGCTGAAACCGAGATTATGGTCGGTATTATCATGAATAATCAACTCGAAATTACGAAAGCTTTGAGCTTCCAAAGATTTTTTAAACCATGTTAAATACGGCGCAGTTAAGGCGCCGAATGTAATAATACCAACGAAAACTTTGGGTTGCGGATTTATCATGTTAGATAATCATGTCTTGCTGAAGTTTTGTTTTGGCTAGATTTTGAGCTTCAAGCAAACTGTCAAAGGTACCGGCATCGATCCATTCGTTTTCTACCATAGCAACCTCCAACTCGCCTTTTTCAAGATACCAATTGTGCAAATCGGTTATTTCCAATTCGCCTCGCTGACTCGGTTTAACGTTTTTAGCCACTTCAATAACGCGATTGTCATACACATATAAACCGGTAATACAGAGATTGCTTTTCGGTTGTTTGGGTTTTTCCTCGATTGAAAGGGCTCGGCCGTTTTTATCGACTTCAACAACTCCGAAGCGCTCCGGATCGCTAACCGCCTTGGCAAAAATTTTAGCGCCGCTCTGGAAATTTTTTATTTCCTGACTGACATCATCGGCGAAGATATTATCACCCAGAATCATAACCACATCATCTTTGCCAACAAAGGTTTCGCCGATTATGAAGGCGTCGGCCAAACCGCGCGGTTCATCTTGAATTTCATAAGTGAAACGGGCGCCGAATTCCGCTCCGCTTCCCAACAAATTAAGATACTGTCCGGCATGTTCCGGACCGACAATAATTAAAATATCTTTGACGCCGGCTTTCAACAAAGTATTCAAGGGATAATAAATCATCGGCCGGTTGTAAATCGGCAGCAAACCTTTGCTGGTTACTTTGGTGCAGGGCCGCAAACGCGTCGCGCGGCCGCCGGAAAGAATAATGCCTTTCATGAAATTTTATAATTTGAAATATAATCGTCGAGCGCCGCCTGCCAATTTCTTAAAGCCGGGCGCTTGGTATTAAGTAATAATGAATGCTTGGGCCGGCTGGCCGGACGGGGAAAATCACTGGCGGCTACGGCGCTGGTCTCAACTTTTAATCCGAGTTTATTGAAAAAATACTCGGCCGCTTCGAACCAACTCGCCTCTCCTGAATTTACCAAATGATAAATTCCGGAAGGACACTCCTCTTCAATCAAACTCATAACCGCGGCGGCCAAATCAACCGTATAAGTAAATGAGCCGCGTTCATCCGAAACAATCTTAACAGCTTCGCCTCTTTTTGCAAGCTTTAACATAAGCTCGAAAAAACTCGGCTTAGCGGCCGGACTAGAGCCTCTTGGGCCGAACAACTTAGAAGTCCGCACCAAATACCAACGCAGACCCTTGCCCGTCAAACTAATTAATTCGGTTTCGCCATCGCGCTTGCTTTGCGCATAAACGCTTTGCGGAGAAGGTTCGTCGTCTTCAGCATAACCTTGTTCCGAATCTCCGTTAAAAACATAGTCGGATGAAAAATGCACCAACCTAGCGTCGACTTCAACCGCCGCTCTGGCTAAATTAGCTACCAATTCAACGTTCAATTGGCGAGCCAAGTCGGCCGCCTCTTCCTTGCTTTCACAAGCATCAACATCGTTATAAGCTACGGAGTTGATAATCACATCAGGCCGAATGTCTGAAATTTTTTTCAACAACAAGCCCTCGTCAGTAACATCAATATCGGGTTTGTCCCAAGAAACCAAAGTAAAGCCTTCCTTATCTTTAAGACAATTAGTAAAAGCCGTGCCGAGGTTTCCGGCGGCTCCAAGCAAAAGTATAGTCATATTATTTTAGAAGCGCCTTGAGATATTCTCTAATCTCAATTTGTTCTTCGGGCGTATTGTCCATATCAAGCACAATAAAGGAGGCAATATAAGCCTGAGGAACATACCTAAGGTAATGCAAAGTCGACAAGCTTGTCAAACGACGCATTTCTTTGGAAAATAAACGGCCATACCAACGGTTGGAGACGGGACGAACCTGCGTTACTTGCAGACTGTGGTGATCAAGGGCATGAATCGAGACCGTGTATTTTTTCTTATTCTGAGTACGATCACGTTCCAGCGTCGCAACATCAAGACAAACTCCGTTAGTCCCGGCTCGAGTCAACGCTTCATCGCTGAACAAACTAGTATATTTATTTTCCAGAGGATTTTCAAAAATAATTTGCGCCGCATATTTCGGTATGGTCGCCAAAAATCCAAAAGAACGGTTAGATACCGTCAGGCCGAACCACTTCGTATTGTAGTTGGTCGCCAAATAATCAAATTCCCAAGCTTCCATATCAACAGAAACCTGAACATAGGGAATAGAAGTCAATTGGCTCTTTTCCAGCAAACGATAGAACTCGCGGCGTTCATCAAGGGAGGCCTTGTCCAGAAAAAAAGCAATTTCTTTCAAATTCAAAGCATCCAAGGCGCTAAGATAGTCGCGCCACGGAGTTGCCGGGGTGATTTGAATGCTTAAAAAAATATTATATTTAGGACCTTGTTCCATCATAATTTAGCTAAAAGCGGTCTCCACCAAGCTTCATTATCAGTATACCACTGAACCGTCTCTTTGAGGCCGGTTTCGAAAGAAACCTCGGCTTTCCAGCCCAATTCACGCCTTGCCTTACTAGAGTCAATTGCATAACGGAAATCATGGCCCGGCCGATCGTTCACATATTCAATCGCAGATTCATCGCGTGACAGGGCCGCGATTAAACGCCGCGCAATTTCCAAATTACTGGTTTCATTGTTGCCTCCCAAACAATAGGTTTCACCCAAACGTCCTTTTTCAATAATTTTCATAATTCCGGCAACATGATCACCAACAAAAATCCAATCTCTGATATTGTCTCCGCGACCGTATAGAGGGACTTTTTTCCCGTCAATCAAATTGGCGATGAAGCGCGGAATCAATTTTTCGGGAAATTGATACGGTCCGTAATTATTCGAACAATTGGATATCGTAATCGGCAATTTATATGTATGGAAATAAGCGCGCACTAAATGATCGCTGGCGGCCTTCGAAGCACTGTAAGGACTGCGCGGATCATAGGGATTATTTTCTGTAAATTTAGGGTCATCGGGTAGAAGCGTTCCGAAAACTTCATCGGTTGAAACATGGTGAAAACGCACCGGCGGATTTTGCAGACGTGCGGCTTCCAGTAAAACCCTGGTTCCTTCTACATTGGTACGGATAAAATCACGGCTCGATAGAATCGAGCGATCAACGTGACTTTCCGCCGCGAAATGGACTATTAAATCCACCTCGGCGACCAAGTCATTAACTAATTTTTCATCACAAATATCGCCTCTGACAAAACGATAATTGGGAAATTTATTGAATTCCGCAATGGTCTGCTCGCTAGCGGCATAACTTAAAATATCGAGATTAATTATTTCATCGCTCGGCTTGGTTGAAAGCCACTGGCGAATAAAATAAGAACCGATAAAACCGGCGCCACCGGTAACGAGCAGTTTCATATTTTTTAGCCGATTGCTTGACGCAGAAGACCGGCATAATGCTCGGCTTGGCCCTCGTCATAAGCGTTTTGCGGCCAGCGTCCTAAACCGTCGCCTTCAGCGCGGGGCACAACATGAAAATGGACATGAGGAATGTGCTGATTGGCGGCATCTTTATTATCGAGAAAAATACTATAACCTTTGACTCCCAAGCCATGTAGCATGGCGGCGCCGACTTTTTGAACGGCGATCATCAAACCGCCCAACTCTTCATTGGACAAATCCTCAAGTGAGTCGGCCATGCGTTTAGGCGCGACGATGACATGCCCGGGCTCAATCGGCAAAACATCCAAAAAAGCTATGAAGGCATCATTCTGCCAAATAATTTCAGCCGGCATTTCGCCGTTGGCGATTTTTGCAAAAATTGTTTTTTCCATATTTAAGTTATTTTATAAGGCGAATTTTCATCCGTTTCCCAACGAATTTCATCAACCTCTTCTTTTTTATCAACTCCCCGATAGAGCTTGTCGGGCAAATTAATCGAATAAGCCGCTTGATTGCTGACGCATTTATAACCATGCACTACGCCGGGCGGAACAATGACCAAGGTTGGTGCTTGTTCGCCAACCAACAGTTTTTTATATTCTCCCTTGGTGGCGCTATTTTCGCGGCGGTCCCATAAATGCAATTCAAAATCTCCCGGACCGACAAAAATAAAACAATCGGATTGTTCGCGATGTTCATGCGGTCCGCGAACGACGCCGGGCAAGGTCAAACTGACATAACCCATTGCCGGATCAAAGTCCGTTTGGTCATTACGAAAAATCTCGGCCAACCAACCACGATCGTCCGAGAAGCGCTCCAATGATTTTATTATTACTTTTTCCATAAACGCAGTATAGCACTAATAAGCCATATTATCAACCAATAATTGAGGTTTAAATACGCTAAAACCGAGCCCGGCCAAATACTCTCCAGCACTAATAATACAAGCAACGCGCTCCCCAAGGCGAGGTTAATTTCTTTCAAAATAACGTCGGACATAGTCATAAATATCTGGTTCTAAAACTTCTATTTTTATTTCTTTTATATTCAGGGGTTCTTTGGACAAGGCGGCGTTCGGCGCCGATATCATAAAGGAATATTTCCCTTTTTCCCGGTAAGCTCCCCGTAAATCAAATTCCATGCTTTGTTCAAAAGAACCGTCAGCCAGAATTTCAACCGGCTCATATTTAGCGACCAAGTAATCAACTCCCAACTCGGCGACGGTCGAGACCGGCGGCATACTCCTGACAGTCGGATTGAAAAACTGTTCGGCGGTAAATGACCATAGTCCGTCAGAAGCGATTATTAAATCTCCTTTGGGTAGAACCGTTCTTTTTAGCCGTCGTTCCGAATTCGGGATTGATAAAGAAAATTGTTCATAGGTCTCGCTGATTGCAAAGGCTTGATCGTCAATCATAATTGTTTGCAAGCTCGAGGGGTTGAGCGTCTGTGCGCTGTAACGCGAGCCGTCGCCGTATAATATTATATTTTCTCGCGCCGCGTCTACTAACCAAAGGCGTCCGCTAAAAGCGATCTTTGATTGCGCGGTGCGCAATTTGGTCGTCACTATATCATCATTAGCTTTCAACTCAAGCCGATAGACTCCGGCCGGCAAGGGCGGCGTCGCAATACTTAAGCGACGCTCTGATTTGGCGACGCTATCATCAAAGCTTTGCGCAAAAACGCGATCGGCGCCGCGATAAATGATAACTTCAATCGGATCCGGATCGGAATTTTCGTTGCGGTCTATAACATTGAAATCAAAAGCTAAAGAATTGCCGTCGCTATACGTGTAAAACTGATAAGCCCCGCGCAAACCCAAGGACTGTTCCTTGGTCGCTCCCTGACGGGCCGAACCGCTTAAAGAAAAAGCAAAGGGCAAGGGATGGCGATATACCGCCACGGAGTTGAAGGGCGGCGGGGTTTTCAAAAAATCTTCAATAGTTTCATAACGGCGATTTTTTTGCCACAAAAAAACATCATTCTGAATAATGGTATTTTCATCAGCCTTTATTTTTTCCAACAAGGCCGAATAAAGCGGTTTCATTTCATAACTCCAAACCGTTTTATCTCGTCTTAAACCGATTTCCACCAATGGCGCCGTACCCGAAAAGCGCATTGTTAATTTAGCCGTCCTAAAGGGGCGCGGAGTAAAAAATGAAAAATAAACCGGTTCGCCGATTATAGTCGGACGATTGTTGATTTGCTCGACTCGTTCGGACGGCGATAACTTGCCGATAAAATAATTGTTGTCGGCTAAGTCGCTTTTATAAGTAATACTGCCCAAGGGAACAATAGCCTGCCATAAAAGCCATAAGACAAGCGCCGCCAAAGCGCTGATCCAAAGCCGTCTGATATTTTTCAATTTCATAACTATATAATAACCCGATTGCTTTTTTTTGGCTAACTTGATAGTATAATTTCTATGACTGAGACTGTTTTAATCAAAAATTTAAAAGATTTTGTCGGCCAAACCGTAACTCTTAACGGCTGGGTTTATAATTTCCGTTCTTCGGGGAAAATTGCTTTCTGGCAAATTCGCGACGGTTCGGGTTTTTGTCAGGCGATTTTATCGGCTGATGAATTGGCCAGCGAGCTTTGGGACAAGGCTCAGCAAGTCGCTATCGAGAGCTCGGTTCAAATAAGCGGCAAGATAACCAAACATCCCAAAAAAGAAGAATATGAAGTGCAGGTCAGTGATTTTGATTTCTATCAAATAGCCGAGGAATACCCGATTGGCAAAAAAGATCACGGCATTGATTTTCTTTTAGATCAACGACACCTATGGCTCCGTTCGACTCGCCAATGGGCGATTATGCGCATTCGCGACACCTTGATTCATGCGACTTATGATTTCATGCGCGAACGCAATGTTACTAAAATAGACTCCCCGATTATCACCGCCAATGCCGGAGAAAACACGACGGATTTGTTCAAAGTTAAATATTTCGACGAAACAACTTATCTTTCCCAAACCGGCCAGCTTTATATTGAGGCCGCCATCGCCGCGCACGGCCGCGTCTTTGACTTCGGTCCGACTTTCCGCGCTGAAAAATCAAAAACCCGCCGCCATCTAACCGAGTTTTGGATGATGGACGCCGAGCTGGCTTTTATCGGTCTTGAAGAGAACTTGGATTTTCAAGAAGATTTGATAAGATTCATGGTTCAAGAAGTTTTGAAAAAGAATATTAAAGAATTGGAAATTCTTGAACGAGATATTGCTCCCCTGAAAAATATAGAAAAACCCTTTTACCGCATTACGCATGCCGAAGCCGTGGCCAAACTAAAAAGTTTGGGTTCGGACATCGGTGAACGCGATGACTTGGGCGGCGATGATGAAACATTATTGACCAAGGAATTTGATAATCCGATTTTCATTACGCATTATCCGGCCGAAGTAAAAGCTTTTTATATGAAGCGTGACGCTTCGGATGAAACGCGGGTTCTCGGCGCGGATTTATTGGCGCCGGAAGGTTACGGCGAAATCATTGGCGGCTCGCAGCGTGAAGACGATTATGAAACATTAAAAAAACGCATTGAAGAATACGGTTTGAAAGTTAAGGATTATCAATGGTATCTTGATTTACGAAAATACGGCTCGGTTCCGCACGGCGGCTTTGGTTTCGGATTGGAGCGCATTGTTACTTGGATCTGCGGCCTTGAACATGTCCGCGAAGCAATTCCCTTCCCGCGCACGATTTATCGAATTACGCCCTAGTGTCATCCTGAACTTGATTCAGGATCCATTATAAAAACAGAGCTATGGAATTTTTCCATAGCTCCTTTTGAGTCTAATGATACTCTTAAAAAATATAACTATCAAAAGATGTTACAATATGAGAGGAATCGCTGAGTAAAACAGGCTTTAAAATTTGCGCAGCGTGTTGATTTAGATAATCTTTGAAAACTATCCATCTTCTTTGAGCACTGACATCCTCTATATTTGTCCTTAATGTAATTTTATTCAGAGGAGTACTTCCATCAATAAGTTTATCAAAGAATATGCTCACTGAATTTTTTGTCTCTTCTGTTCTAATAATATAATTATTATCATCTGCATCCATATAAAACCAATCAGGGCTTCCCGTAGAAGTGCTATCAATATAATTGATATAAATGAATCTACTATTAGTAGAGTTTTCCATAGACAAAAAAGTTCCAACAAAGCTTTTTTGTGCATCAATGCTCCTATCGCCACAACCTGAGCAGCCTGAGCAGTATATTATGATACAAACCGTGAATGTAGCTAATAAATATTTTTGATATCTAAAAATCATTTTTTAACCCTCCTTTGGGCTTACTTTATAATATTTTATAT
>ERZ761595.45-NODE-45-length-40459-cov-11.957182_pt1 | contig 40459 bp, 64 predicted proteins | sample MGYA00511035_ERZ761595 | MGnify/ENA primary metagenome ERZ761595 (study PRJEB28899, sample SAMN03785553) | bioreactor sludge metagenome | biome: EBPR Sludge; feature: EBPR Bioreactor; material: 0.22µm filtered reactor supernatant | place: Saint Lucia: Queensland...
GCGCGACATCCGGCAATACCTTCACGATTACCGGCACAGGCACGGATCGTGTGGACTGGATCGCGTATATTCAACCGAAAGCATAACGTACGATCGCTCGAACGGCACGGCATGGCCCTGTTAAGTGCGACACCCAGTAATGGGCAGGGAAGTGATAAACGAGCCCGCTAAACCAGTGCCATTAACGCAACTGTCACGTACGTGTGACGCGCATTAAACTCGCCCCCTCTGGGTACTATTTACTGTGCAGGAGGGGGCTTACAAAGGACATGAAGCATGAGTGTTTCGTATCGAGAATGGTATTTTCAACTCTGGGACACGCAGCGGAAGATCAGCATTGACGACGACAGCGCGAAGTTGATTGTGCTCACTGCTGACGCCCCCACTGCTCCCACGATTTACAGTGACGCAAACGGCACCTCTGTGTCGAATGCGGTTCGCACCCCACGCTCCTTCGTCAACGGCACGGTGCGTTTCTGGACCGATCAGAGCGTCACGAGTGTCGATTTATCGCTAATGACGGCGAAGGGGGAAGCGTATTTCTTCGAGGATGTGTCGTACTCCTGCCACCGCCTCGATATTAACCCGTTCCAGCGGGATCATTTGTTGGTGCTTCCGTTTGGTGCCAGCGACAACACCGAAACTGATACCGGTATCGACCTCCCTGCCAACCTGTTGGTGAAGGATGCGTTCATTCGTGTGACGACTGAAGACGCCACCGAAACCCTCGATTTCGGCATCCTTGCCAGTGAAAGCGGCGGTGATGCGGATGGGTTCGGGATGGTGTTGAGTGTCGCCACTGCCGGATACGTGAACATGTGGCCTGTGGTCACGAACGGCTCAAACATCGACTACCACGTTCACACGAGTGGGTATGGGGCGTTGTTGAAGAACGGCATTGCTGGTGCGGATGCCGTTGCGACCGTGGGCGGTGTGCAGCGCCGGTACCACCGCACGGATGGTACTGCGAAGTCCATCTCGTACACCGGCTCAGCAGGCAGTGATACCGCTGCGGGGTACTTGTTCCTCCAGTACACCCGCCTCGCGTAAACGTCCAGGCCGCCGTCTCGCTACCGATGGACTGGAACAGCTTTGCCGGTGTGCTGAGAAACACCGGCCCAATTACTGACCCTCACCCTTGAACCGCTGGAGTCTTTGTATGCTTGGAATTGCGCTTGTGCTGTTGTGGGTACTGACATGGACTCCTCCGGTCCATGCGGAGTGTGTGGTGGATACCGACTCCCCCACGTTTGTGGACGGGAAACGAATCGACTTGCGGTGTAACGCATCTGGGGAATTGATTACCTCTGGTGGCGGTGGTGGTGGCTCCGGCTCCGCTGTCCAAACCCTCACCATCGCCTCTGGGGTGACGACCAACACCACGACGGCAGCCGTTGCGGGGGTGAGTGGCTATAAAACATTTTGGATGGAGGTACGAGGAACTGGGGCAGTCACGGCGACCGTGACGATTTATGGGGCGCGGGTGGCGAACGCGACAGACGATGAGATGGTCGCGCTGACGACCCCAACCGCCCTCTCCGGCACAACTGTAGCCGTGAACGCAGCGGCTACGAGTACGGCACCCTATCCGTATTATTATGTCACCACTGAAAACGTGACCGGCACCGGGGCGACCGTGGCTGCGTATGCGTTTTACTAAGGGAGGCTCTGCATGGCTGGGATTTTGACATTTGCAGCGGGGCCGGTTCCCGACACGGAATGTCGGGATAAGACCTGGGTCTGTCTGCGCGAGGAGTTTCTTGGCGGCTCCCTCTCCTCGACCACGATGGGCGAGTTGGGCTGGACCTATGCGAATGGGTCTGCGACGGCGGTAACGAGTGAAGCCAATCATATTGGGATTATCAATCGTTCAACCGGGGCGTCGAGCGGGACCACGGCGTACACGAGTCTCGGCGGGGTGACGCAAGGGCTCCTACCGATGGGCACGTCCAAGCTCTGGTGGATCTTCAGGCTCAATAGCAATGACGCGAACACGTCAGTTCGCTGTGGGATGTTGGACAGTTTGTCAATCTCCCCTGCGGCTGGACAGTACCTCGAAAAGCAGGATGCGGATACAAACTGGTTTGCGGTGGTGGAGCACGGGAACGTGCAGACCCGCATCGACATGGGAGTCGCCATTGATACCAGTTGGCACACGCTCTTGATTGACCGCATCGGCAATACCGCCGTCAATTTCTATCTGGATGGGATTCTGCGGGCGACCCATACCACCGGCATCACGACGACGGCGTGTTACATCAACTGCCAGATCATCAACAGCGCGGCTGCCGCGAAGACTATTGATCTCGATTACGCCGAATTTCGGATGCCAGTCACACGCTAACCAACGAAGGAGGAGACGAGAAAGAATGCCCATTGCATGCCATCCGTTTGTGACGAACTGCGACTTTGACATTCACCCAAGCGACCCAACTGACCAGACGGCCAAGATTCAGGCGGCCTTTGATACGGCGATCTCGGAGTGCGTGCCGCTCTGGTTTCAGGCCGGAGTGTATCTCGCCACACAACTGACGGTGCCTCGTGGCCTGCGGTTGATCGGGGCGGGCATGGGCGGGGCGGTGAACACCAAGGGCACGGTGTTCATGCAGCCCAAGGACTTTGATGGCTCGCTGTTCGTGAATGCCGCCTTACCAGCGTCCGAATGGCAACACTGGACGCAATTTGAGCACATCCACCTGGCGAAGGAAGCGGGCGGCATTGCCACGCAAGGACACGGCATTGATATCAGCAATCCGATTGGCGAGGGCTTTCGCTTTTACGACGTGATGGTCGAGGGATTTCCGCAGAGCGGTGTGCGGCTGCGACGGGGAGGTACCCCGATGTGGATCAGCGATCTCCATCTCTTCCGCAATGGCGAGTACGGCCTTGACCTAGCGAAGGGCGGCGGGGATCGGGCGCATTGCCTCTCGATTGAGCGGATTAGCGGCGACGACAACGCCAAGGCGCTCATCCGGCTCAAGACGTTTGGTGACCTCAGTGAGCATGTGTCCATCAAGCACATTAAGTCAGAAGCGCATTCGGCCGGGAGACAGCCCTATGTGATCGAGCTAGAGAATATCTATCAGATCAATGTGGATATTGAGCATATCGGCGGTATGCTGAGCTCAGCGGCCACCCCGACAGCAGATGCGCTGGTGCGGATCGTGGGGGATTTTACGGGCAGCGTGAATATGCGCTCGACCTATATCCCTGGCTATAAGGCGGCGTTGCGTGACCATCGCACGAACGCGGATGCGGTTGAACAGGGGCGTATCCACCCCATGTTGATTGCTGCGGAAAGCTGGTCCTTCCCTAACTTGTACGGGTCTCGCCAGCGCGGTGGAGGGCTCTGAGATGCCAGCAGGCCAAACCGCTGCCGTTTATGACTACCGAGGCGGCATCGACGGCACTGACAGAGAGCCAATGGGCATGAGCACGATGGTGAGCAACATGACCGCAGCGGCCCACACCATTGATCTGGTCGGGAGATGCGGATAATGTGATTACGCATAACCGCGCATGGAACTGTGCGGCCATCTCGAACAGCGGCACCAATACCACACTTTCCAATAACACCACCGGCACACCGAGCTTCACGAACGCGGTAGGCGATGACTTTACGCTGCAGAGCGGGAGTGACGCACGAGATGCAGGAACCGATGTCAGCGCAGCAGGCGTGACGACCGATTACATCGGTACCGCCCGCCCTCAGAACAGCGTGTTCGACATCGGCGCATACGAATACATTGTGAGTCAAGGTGGCGCGAGTGGTGGGATGAGTGAAACCCCCTCGTGGAGTTCCCCTCGACGTTCACCGCTGTGGAGACGATAAATGGCAACCGGCACCACCAACGACTTTAATTACTCCCGCGATCAAATCATTAATGAAGCACTCCGTAAACTGGGGGTGCTCGCACTCGAAGACAACGCGGACGCTGCCACCCTTCAGCAAGGGATACGTGCCCTTAACGGCATCATTCGCGCCCTCGACCTGCGGAACAACAACATCTGGAAGCTCTCAGTGAACCCGTACGTGGTGGCACTGGAAGCGAATGTGTGGCAGTACACCATCAGCAGTAATCTGATTGAGATTGTGTCCGCCATGTACCGGGATGCGTCTGGGGTGGATTATCCGCTCGATGTGGTGGATGCGAAGGGGTACGCCGCCATTCAGGATAAGTACGAAACCGGTGACCCAGAGGTGGTGTTTTTGCCGGTACGCCAAGACATCACCACCTCAAACCAATTACTCATCTGGCCCGCACCTGCGTCCATCACCACCGCATCTACTGTCACCGGTACCGACTCCACCGTATACACCTGCATTAAATCGCATACCACCTCCTCCCTTACCCGTCCTGTGACAGGGGCGAGTTACAAACAATACTGGACCGCCATTGGAGGCAGTGGGAGTGCGTGGGCGGATGCCACCGATGTGGTTGGGGGTGAGCAAATCCACATCATCGCCAAAACCCCCCTCACTGACTTCGACCTTGCGGACGACAATGCCGATTTACCGGCGGGGTTTGGGTTGTATCTCATTTACCGACTGGCAAATGATTGGGCGGACAATTACGGCCTCCCGTTGGAGGAGCGGTTGCGGCTGAGACAACAAATGAAGGATGCCTACGACGAGGTGTTCCCATACCACGTAGGAAGCGCCACCAATTACCACAACCTCGCACGGTATATGTAATGCCCGAAGTACCCCTTCCCATCACAGGTCCCGCATACCGCAATGCGGATGAAAGCGAACTCGACACCCGCAATGCGTATTTGATGGACGTGTTTGTGAACGAGTTGGGTGATACCGTGAAGCGTCCCTGCTTGCAACCATGGGTGGATTTAGGCACCACCACCGGTACCGATGGGTTGTTCTGGTGGGATGAGCAACAAATGCTCATGGCGGTCAATAACGGGGTGTTATTCAAAATCCTCAACGCAACGGGCGAATATCAACCCATGGTGGGGGCTACTGTGCCTGTCGGGAATCGCGTGTCGTTCGCGTCCAATGGGGATGTGTTGCTGTACACGAATGGGGGGCAAATTATCTCGGCGGAGAGCACCGGAACCCCCGCCGCACTGACAGACCCCGATGCCCCTCAACACGTCCCGTATGTGATGATCCACGACCAATACGCCATCGGTATTAATGCGAATACCGGCGCATTCCAAATCAGTGAAGTGGGGGATGTGTTCACGTGGCGAGCGCAGGATACGTTTACCGCAGAGAGCAAACCTGATGATTTGCTCGCGGGGTTGGTGACAAAAGATGGGCTGATGTTATTCGGGAAGGAGAGCGCCGAGTTTTGGGTGAATGACGGGATATCGCCGTTTTCTCGTGTGCGGGGGTTGAGTCTTGATCGTGGATTGGGGAGTGCGTATTCCCTCGCACGGTGGGGGGATGAGTGGTTCTGGATCGATCAACGCCGCACCCCCGTCCGTGCCACCATCCAGGGTGTGAAGGAAATCAGTAACCCGTACCTTCCAGATTTTCAACGCCTCATCTCAGTGGAGGACGCGGTTAGTGATGTGATGGTGGCGGACGGCAAACCACTGTGGGTGATCTCGTTCCCCCTCGCCAACCGCACCTTTGTGTACAACATCGCGCAGGATGATTGGAGTGAGTGGGGGTCGTGGGATTCTGAGAACGCGATATACAAACGCTTCATTGGGCACTCATACGCATACGCCAAAACGTGGGGCTTCCACGTGGTGGGGGACTTCAGGAACGGCATGTTGTACAAGCTCACTCGCGACGTGCATACCGACAATGGTGATCCGGTGCGTTCCATCCGCCGCACGGGGTACATCACCCACGGAACCTCCAATTACAAACGTGCCAATTATGTCCGTTTACGGTTGAAACGCTCGCAGGCCACGTCCTCCACCCCCAACCCTGTGATGATGGTGCGGTGGCGGGAACGAAACGGCAAATGGAGCAATACCCGTAAAGTGTCGCTGGGGGCGGTGGGGAAGCACGATGCGTGGGTAGAGTTACGGGGGTTGGGGATGTACCGCTCCCGGCAGTACGAATTCATCCACTCAGACGACACCGATTGGATACTCGCAGACGGTAAAGAACACATTGATGTGATGACGAGGTGATTGTGGCGCGAAGCGAACGTGTGTTGCTTGAGGCAGAACAACCCGAGATATTTAAACAAGAACTCCAACAGGCATTTGGGGTGGTGAAAACCGCCCGCCTTGTGGTGAAAGACGAACGTGTTGGTAGTCCCACCATCACCACCCTCCCGGTGGAGGATGGGAAGACGGTACGAGTGCGCACCATCGCCATTGCACGGCAGGTGGGGGGTGATGCAGGGATCGTGGGGAACAGTGCCTCCTGGGAGCTTGTGGGCACGTTTAAGCGTATCGGTTCCACGCTTTCACAGGTGGGCACGACAACCTTCCTCGTGACGCATGAGGACGATGCGGATTGGGGCATTCGGTACGAGGTCACTGAGAATCTGTTGTACCTCCAGGGTGAATTTAATGGCCCAACCGACAGCTTGGGGTTGCATGTGGTGTTCAACACGTACAGCTTCATCCACACACTCGTGGGGAGTGTTTAAATGTTTGATCCAGTCTCGATGGGGATGTTTGGAGTTGGTGCAGGGCTGAATGTGTTGGGCGGGTTCATGGCGAAGGATGCCGCGAATTCCGCGCAAGGTGCCATGATGAGCCAAATCGAGATGGCGCAGGCGGCGTCACGGGCAGCGGCACAGCAGGCAGCGGGGTTGTTCAGCCCGTATCAGTTATATGGGTCGGGCGCGTTGTCGTTTTTGCAATCGCGGTTACTCAGCAACAACGAACGTCAAATGGCTGCAACCAGTCAACGCGCCTCCCTGCAAGCCGACATCGACCGTCTCTCACAAGCCACGGATTGGAACTCCATGCCCATCCTGACGGGTGCGAAGGCGAGTGAGCGACGGGCGAGCATGTGGCAGCAAATGGAGTTTGACCGCAAGCAGCAACTCGCGGTGGCACAGGGGAAATTGACCGCGTTCGACAAGGAACAATCCGCCCTTGCGCCATTCCAAGCCGCGCAGGATGCGCAAATGGATGAAACGAGGGGGCGCATCAACAGTGCGCTCGATTTGGTGGCGCAATCCTCGAACTTCAATTTACCGCAGTCATTGTCACAGCTGCGGAACGATATGACGAATGACCCCGTGTTTAAGTTCCGGCAGGAGACGGGTGAACGCGCCATAAACCGTGCGGCAGCGAGTCGCGGCAATTACTTGAGCGGTGCCGCCATTGCTTCCATCGGGGACTTCAACAACCAACTCACGGCGGACGAAACCGACCGGTATTTTAACCGACTGCTGACAGGGAAGACGACGCAAATGCAAGCGGCAATGGGTGGATTGAATGCTCTCGTGGGCGCGAACCAAACCGACGTGAACAACCTCATAGGCCTTTCGCAGTTGGGGTTAAATGCCGCGCAGGGGGCCGCGAACGTCACGATGCAAGGGAACGCTGCGAATGCGACTTTAAGTGGACAAGCCGCGCAAGGCATGATGCAGACCGAACTTGCAAAAGGTCAAGCGATGCAGTCCATGATGGGTGGATTGGGGCAGATGGCAGGGCAACTCGCGGGGTTCAGTCTCATGTCTGGGATGATGAATAAACCCACCACCACGGGACCAAAGGACGGGGTGCAGAACGGTACACTCACACCGTTTGTGCGGGGCGGCAACCAATACCTCGTTAATACACCACGATAAAGGGGCGCAATGGCGGCACAAGACGGTTTTACGAATGGTGTGCAAATGGGCTTGGGCATGTTCAATGCCATGCAGACTGCCACATATCACCAGCAGATGTTACAAAATGCGGAAGAGAATCAACAAATCCGCCGCGATCAGTTGACGCTTAGTAAGCAACAGGCTGCGTCACAACAGTTCCAACAACGGTTTGCACGTAACGAGTTTATTATCCAAAACTCAGCAAAGATGGGCACCGACATGGTACTCGACGCGTACAATGACATGAACAGCATGATGGGGGGTACGAAGCGCATTAATCCCATCGACATTGAGACGTTCAAAACCGACTCCACCTCGTATTTGAATGCAGTGAAGAGCGCCCCCGATGATGAGAGCGCGAATAAGTTAATTAACGAATTCCGCGCCAAAGCGGCCACCCACCCCATCTTGAACGAGATCGGGAACTTCCAAGTCAAGCTCATGGAGGATGCGAAGAGCCGCCGTCAACTCGTGAAGGATCTTGAAGTACTCGGTATTGGTAATTCGCAGTGGCGGGAGAAGTACGTGGGCGATGGCGACCCCAACGTGATCCGCGACATGGTTAAAAATAACGACACGCGCGGCATGATGCAGTACCAGTTCGCACAGGACGTGATGTTACGGCATGAGAGCGGGGGGAATGTGTCACCCTCAGAATTGAGTACTGCCATCGCGTTCCTGCACACAAAAGGTGGGGGTGAACTGAAGAAGGACGGGAAAAGCATATTCGAGCCTGCGAATCGCGCTCAGTTCCACCAGGAAACCATCAACACCCTCAAGGAAGCACAGAACACCTTTGATCCTTTGTTGGGTGCCACACGCCTTATCAAAGCAGAAGACGCGAAGGCGTTGAATGAAGCGGCAAATGTTACGCGCACCATCGCTGGCTCGTATGATCCCGAAAGGGGGGTGTTCGGTGCGTTGGGGCTTGGTGCCGTGAAACACGAGAACGACGCAGTAACACAGACCTCACAAATCCTCCAAAAGTACCCCCAGATTCAACAAACGCTCCAGCAGGTGGGTCCGCAGGCGGTACAGATGGCGGGGTCACTGCGCAGGCAACTTGAGCAACTTGAACGCGATAAAAAAGCCGCGACCGCCGCTGTCACCATGCCAAACCGCACCGAACATTTGGAACGGTTGGACCAGCAAATCCAAGTGAAGCGCGAGCAGTTGATGCCGTGGGAGACGGTGGAGGCGGCATTCAACACCCCCGAATCACCCAATGCATTAAAGGCGCTTCTGACGCTCGACAAACGCATGAACAAATCGTTGGCGTTCAACGAAACCCGCCGTGTCGAGAACTTGACCGAGAGTGAAAAGAACGCAAAACGTCAAACGGACCTCCAGTACAAGGAATACCACGTGGAGAAGGTGGGACCGGCGCAAGTGGAGAGTGCGTTAAACCAATGGGTGTCGCAAAACCCTGGTGCCACCGAAGATCAAATTCGCGGAAAAGCTGCTGAGTTCGGGCAGGCGTACAAGAAGCAATTCGGCGTGATGCCCGACATGAACAAGGTGGTGGATTCGTTCATCACGAAGAAAACGCAACAAACGATTCTGACTGGTGAGGAGCGGAAGGTGGTATCGGAAGCCGAAGCAAACGTGGCAGCGGCGGATACCCTCATTCGTGATTTCAAACCGGAGTACTTTGGATCGCTGGACAACGCCCTCAACGCACTAAAAGCGAAGATGCCTGAGGGTTCCCCGCAGTTCATGCAGTTGTCGGCAGATGTGCAGGAGTACCGGCAGCGGGTGGAACTGTTCCGCACGCAGTACCGGAAGCGCATCTTTGGCTCATCCCTCACAGAGGGTGAAAAAGAAAGCGCCATGAACTCCATGATTAACCTCGACATGGGCGATAAACAAGCCCGCGCCACCTTGCAGGAGATGCGCAAGTGGGAGTTAAAGGCGATTGAGTCCACGAAGCGCAACGCCCAAAAGAGCGAGCAAGTGAAACAGGGTACTGATCCGTACACACAAACCCAAGGTGAAAAGAGCATCGAGGACTTCAAAGCCTTTTACCAAAAGAACAAAGGGCGATTTGCGAATCCTGATGATGCCGCTGCGGTGTATTTCGGTGGGGCGCAATAATGCTGACTGAAGACGAACAACTTGCACAAGCGTTTAATCGTGGAAAAGAGGCGTTTGCACAGAAGCAATCTGACGACGCTGCAATCCAAGCCGCCTTCGAGAAATACCACCCTGCAGCGGGTAAAGGGGCCGCAATCAACAAAGGGAGCGCAACCCGTGATGTCTCCCCTGGTGCTGCTCTAGGCTCAATGGTGGGTGGTGTTGCAGGTGGTGCGTTGACGGCGCAAACCGGTGGATGGGGTGCGATTCCTGGTGCCGTGATGGGTGCGGCTGTGGGTGAGTTCGGGCAGCAAGTGTACGACAAAGCCACGAACAGTGCGTTCGCCCCCGTGGATGCGGCAGAGGGTGTCACACGGATTGCAAAGGAAGCGGCATTCAGTGCCATTGGTGAGGGTGCAGGGCGGGCGATTACATTTATGCGTCCGGTGGCATACGCCCAACCGCGTCAATTAACGATGGAACAGATGCGCACGAAAGCATTTCTCGACCAACATCAAATTCCATACACCTCTGACCAAATCACCGGGAGTGCCTTCCACAGTTTCGCCCGCTCTATCGCAGATAACGGCATCTTTAGTGAGAAGACAATGGCGGATTTCACTCGTGGGCAACACGAGGCTGTGCGGGCAAGTGCAGTAGCGATTGCTGACACAATGGGGCGAAAAGTACCTCCTGATGTTTTAGGGCAGCAGATTATTCGTACTATCCGTAATGAAGACGACACGTTGACTCAGACAGTGATTGAACCGTTGTACAACCGTATTTCAAATGACCTGAAATATACTACACAGACAATCCAAGTACCGACCGGACGAATGGTGCCTTCTCCTGGGGGTATTCTGGGGTCAAACGGGCAACCTATCATGATACCTGAGATGGTGGACCAGATGACCACGCAAGGTGGGTTGCTCGTAGACCAACGCCCACTCAAACAATTATTTCAACAAGAAGTCGCAAGCTTAAACCGTACCGCTGCGCTCGAAAAGCGCCCTGATTTACTTCAAAGTGCCCATTACCAATCAATGCAACGGTTTGCGGGGATGCCGGACGAGGGGCAGTGGTCCGATGCACACTTAGTATTAAAAGAAACACGAAAAGCATTGCGAGAGTTGAATAATCCCACGAATGTGGCGACGGAAGTGTTACAAGACCGTGCTGTACTCACTCGTGCAGAAAAAGCACTAGAGACACAACTGGAGACAGCACTGAAGAACAGTGCCAATCCGGCGCACCAACAAGACCTCTCTCTTTGGCAACAGGCACAGAAAGCAGTGAAAGAGAAAAATGAACGACTACGGAATGATGTAATTTTAAACATGGTAAAGGCGATTGATGAGCACGGGGGCGAGAAAGGGCTAACACCTTTTGTGAATAACATGACTCCTGATGATGCGAAAAAGGTCATGGAAGCAACCCGCTCTAACCCCGCCATTCAAGGCTCCCTGCGGCGTCAATACCTCCAAGATAAGATCGAAAAGGCGGGGGGTATGGCGGATGCAGAAGCCCCCTTCGCCGCCGAACGATTTAGGAAGGTATTGTTTGGGAAAGATGACCTTAGCGCACGCAAAAGCGAAGTACTTCTCGACCCTACCCAACGACAAAAACTTAATGAGTTCACAAATGCTGTGAGCGATGCGCAAAAGGAAAGTACCGACGGGAAGTTTGGGTCGGTTTTTATTCGCATGAAATCAAGTGGAGCCGTGTTTAACCTCCCTAATGCTCTGGTTACTGGATTAGGGGGGTTTGGGTTAGTGGAGGCAGGGCGCGGAGATTCAACTGGCGCTACAGTAGGGATTGGTGGAGCGATTGGTATTTTAGTGGGACCAAAAGTGCTCGCTTCCCTTCTCACCAACCAAAAAGCCACCGAGTTTATGATCCAAGGACTCCGGTACAGTGCTACAGATAAGATCGGCCCCCTTCGCATCACCCGCGAACTCATGCGTCTGGACCAGGGGTTCGCACAGGCTGTGCGTACTGGGTTAAGCATGAACGAGGCGGTTCCCGGTGGAGGCCCCATCACCCGCACCGCTGAGACGGTGAAGAAAGGTGTGATGGACACGATTCCGTCCATCTTCGGGAACCAGCAGTAACCCTTGTATTCTCACGGTGGGAATGGGGTGAGAATGGGAAGTTGTTGATTTTAAAAGCGTTCCCACCATTCTCACTGTTCTCACACCATAGGGTGTACGTGGGAATGGGAATGAGAATGGGGCGGTGCAGAGTGGGGCAAAATGCCACACATGCTGTTAAACGCACGCATTTGACCCAGGTTCAATTATCTTTTTCCGCGTACCAAACATCGAAGTGACGTAATTAACGCATTCTGAGCCAATTCTGGCGCTAGGAATGTCACATCTGAGAGACAATCATGAGTACCTGTGCGGCGTATGTCGGTCTTTACGGGAACATCAGCATCATGAAGGGGTGGTGTGAGAGATGTCAAAGTTATGCGTTTGTGAAAAAAGGGTTACTACAGTGTTGCGATACCCCATGTAACGAGTACCCCGAAAAATTTAAACGGGAATGCGTACCGGAGGATATACGGCGGTCTATCAGCCCTGCGGAAAAACGTGCACAACTCGATAAGCAAAACAACCGTTGTTTGTACTGTGAACGCGAGTTTAACACCCACGTTTTTAGGGACGGCAAAGCTGTTCGTTTAAATCTTGTCTGGGACCATTTTGTCCCTTTTGCATATTCCCAAAATAACCATTCTCAGAATTATGTTGCCGCTTGCCATGTTTGCAACGGCATTAAGTCAGATCACATGTTTCAGACTGTTGAGGAGGCGGCGGCTTACATCCTCACTCAACGAGAGGCGAAAGGATACACCCTGTAAATGGCAACATACGGTCAATTCGACACACTCGGCCCTTTCACCGCTGCCATTGGGGGTGGGTGGAAGCTCTACCATTACGTGCCAGGAACCACCACCACCAAGAACTTGTGGAGTGATCGTGAGAAGCAATCCACCGTGGCGCAACCCCTCGTGGCGGACTCCAATGGAGTAGCAAGTTTTTACGCAGACGGGTTGTATGATTTCGTGGTGTACGACTCGAACGACGTACTCAAGTACACGTGGGATGGGGTGTTTTACGGGAGCCTCGAAAGTACGAACCACAGCGAGGGGGAAGCACTCGCTTCTGCGTCCACGCTCGTTCTGGGGAGTGACGGCGATTACTTCCACGTGACCGGCACGACCGCCATTACCGCCATTCAAGGCACGCAACCCTTCGTGTGGTTGACGTTCGACTCCACACTCACCCTCTCACACAGTTCGTCTTTGGTGTTAAAAGGCGGCATCAACCACCCCACCATCGCGGGGGAAACGTTGTTGTTCGTGAACGATGGGGCGAATGTGTTTCGTGAAGCGGACAATGGCGTGCCTATGAAATACGCCTCGAACACGTGGACGGGTGCCAATGTGTTCAGTGGAACAGTGGAGTTGTCGAGTGCGGTCACATTTGGCAGTACCGCCACCATTCAAGAACCCACAGGCACCACCCAGATTGCCACCAAAAACTACACCGATAAACGTACGGCGGACTCTACCGCTATGACGAATGGCTCTATCACAGCCACCGTGAGTGCAAACGCGCTCACCATCGCGCTCCAAACAATGGCGGGGTCAGATCCTTCCGCAACCGATGTGATATCGGTGCCCTTCCGTGCTGGAACCGCCACAAATTCCACCATCAACGTGCGTTCGGTGACGACCGCACTGAGTGTGGTGGTGAGTGCTGGATCGACACTCGGGTTCAGTGCCTCACAGATCAGCCGCATTTATGTGGTGGCACTCGATAATGCGGGAACAGTGGAATTGGGGGTGTATCACCCCTTGTCGGGTACGAACCTCCTTCCCTTCGACGAGACGACCTTTTACACGAGTACCGCAGAAGGCGGTGCGGGCGGTGCAGACAGCGCACAAGTGCTGTACTCCACGACCGCACGCTCAAGTGTCCCGTGTACGGTATTGGGGTTCGTGGATATTCAAACCGGCGGGACGGCGGGTAATTGGTCAAACAATCCTATCCGCGTACAGGTCTTGACGGATTCCACCCCGCGCAGTGGGCAGGTGCTTCAACGGTTACTGAGTTCGTCCACTGCCCTTGTGACTGGTGCCACCACCATGCCCTTCGACGACACCATCCCTCAGAACACCGAGGGCATACAGATGTTGACGCAAGCCATCACCCCAAAGCACGCCGCCAATTTGTTGTTCATTTCGCATGTGGGTATGTACAGCCCCTCCGCGTCCGGCAACATGGGGGTGGCACTCTTCCAAGATTCCACCGCCAACGCCCTCGCGGCAGTGTGCGCCACTGTGAATGGCGGAAACGAGTGCTCCACCATCCCGCTCATTTATCAAATGCAAGCGGGCACAACCAGTTCCACAACCTTCAAAATCCGCGCAGGACACGCGAGCGGGTCGATTGCGATGAATGGGCAGGGTGGAGCGGGAACACGTTTGTACGGGGGCGTGGCGTATTCAGGATTAGCCATCACGGAGATCTTTATATGATTGCGCGGATTGAGCTGAAGGATGGGGTTGTACTGAAGGGCAATAAATACATTAACGAGATGTTGCAGCGGGTGCAGTTTGTGTTTGGGGATTTTGGGGTGGAGGTGGCTGTTATTACGTCCGGTGTAGACGGCACACACGGCCCCAATTCGTACCACGCGAAGGGGCGTGCTCTTGATGTGCGCTCGTGGAATGTGCCGGAAGATAAACGCCTCGACATCGCCATTTCGTTACGAAAGTGGTTACCTCCATTTTATGACGTGGTGTACGAACCCACGGTGATGAAGGACGGCAAAATTATACGTGGCGAGCACTACCATCTCGAAGCTGACATGAAAAAAGAGGCTGCATACCACGAATATCTTGCTGCGAAAGGCCCCAACAAATGAGCACATGGCCGAATACCCCCGCAGGGGCCACTGTATTATTCGACAGTACGTTATCGTCGAAAAGTGGGTTGTTAGATGTGTACGGCTCGTGGATTGCGGCCACCGATGCGTCTGAGCCGGTTTCTCCGTCGTCGTGTTACAAATCGGTGATGTACGCCGGGGCTAACTTTGGGGGGTCCCAAGTCCATTACGTCGCCCCACAAACATACACTGATTTGTTCATCGGATTGAGTTGGCGGACGAATGCGGGGTTCCAAGGGCGGCAAGTCGTCAATAAGATGTTTTTTGTGCGCGGCCCGCAGCAGAACGGGTATTTTGGTATCACCGGACCCGCGTATGCTGGGGGTCCGTTTACGTTTGGATTTGGGCATAACAGCGGGAACATCGATAATTCACACGTGTGGCCTGCCGATTTGGGGTTGGGGCAGACCCCCAATAACGTGTCCAACCCATCGCTTGTTGTCAACACGTGGTACCGCATTGAGGTGTACATCAAAAAAAGTACCACTGCCACATCTCGGGATGGGATTTTACGGTACTGGATCAACGGTGCATTGTGTGCGAACTATACCAATGTCAATTACGGGTTCGCGGGATTAAACGAATGGGTCTGGTCTGAAACCTGGGACGGTACTGTTAACCCTGCACCGTCTGTGGATTGGGAGCATTACATCGGGCATTTGTACGTGGCAACCGGTGGAACCCCGTCGAGTGGCGGTGGAGGCGGAACACCCCCCACCCCAACGCTTTCCACACTCACCCCCGCGAGTGCTACCATTGCCCCAGGAAATACGCAATCCCTTACCGTGGGGATGAGTGCTGCCGTGTCCACCGCCACCACTGTTGCGTTGTCTTCTTCTCAACCAGGGGTGGTGACGGTACCGGCGAGCGTGTCCGTTGCTTCGGGTGCCTCCAGCGCATCCTTCACCGCTACTGGTGTCAGCGCAGGTAGCTCCACCATCACGGCCACGTTGGGTAGTACCGCACGAACGAGTACCATCACGGTTTCTGCCGCATCCTCTGGAACAGGCACCCCCACCACGTACTCATACGCCTCACAATTCAGCGGGGTACAGGGTCAGAACCAATGGTCGTATCGTGACTCTGGTGGGAGTTTGCTGGTGTACAACGCTGGGGCGTCCAAATGGGAGGGTGATGAACTGTACCTCGCCATTTGGGGCAATGGGTTTGTGCACGGGTACAACGGGTCGCGTAAGAGCGCCGTGTTACGGTGGACAGCTCCCGCAGCAGGGAGTGCGGAAGTATCAGGGACCGCGCTTTTGTATGATTCTACTGGATTGGGGTCGTTCACCGTCAATTACAACTCTAGCACCGCGAAGTTTGGCCCTCAGACCATGACGTACGGGGTGTCGTACCCGTATTCGTTCACGCAGGCCGTGGCAGCGGGGGACACGATTGATTTTGTGATGAGTGGGACCAGTGCGGCTACGAACGACAACACGCAATTGAATCCTGTGATCGTGTTCACCCCCACCACAAGTGGAGGCAGCACCGTTACCATCTCCAGCATGACCCCCACCAGCGGGAACATCGGGTCGAGCGTTACGATTGTGGGGACGGGGTTCAGCGCCACCGCTGTCAACAACGCCATTGCCGTCAATGGCGTCCCGGCCACAATCACCAGCGCAAGTACGACACAGTTGGTGTTCACCATACCCCCTACCGCAACCACCGGTACCGTGCTCGTCGCTACCAGCAGCGGAAGCGCCAGTGCGGGAACCTTTACCGTGAACGACCCTGTAACGCCCGATGTGCCCCCTGCGTCGAATTTTGGAGGCAGTGCGATGTTGTTGTTGGTGCTGCCGTGAATGAGGAGAAGGTGGGGATGTGGGAGCGGGTGTTTGAAAAGTACGGGTTCCCGACAGCTTTGGTGGTGGTGGGTCTTCTGTTCGTATCGGGGTCCATCGCGTCACCTATCACTGAGAACCGCGATGTACTCAAAGAACACGTCCAAGCTACCAATGAGTTGAGTAATGAGATCCGCAAACTGGTGCGGTTGCAAAGTGTGATGTGTGTGAAACAGGCGAGTCCAGCGGAGTGTATCGTGGCTTTGACACCAGCGCCAAACACAGGGGTGAAGTGATGTGGGAGAAGATTGTTAGTATTCTCGGTGGGAATGTGTTTGAGGGGGTGAAGGACATTGTACGGACCTTCAAACTCCCCCCGGAACAGCAACTCCAGTTCGACTCGAAAATGGCAGAACTCCAAACGAACGCGGAGTTAAAGCTCGCTGAATTGGAGGTGAACGACCGGAACAGTGCGCGAAACCGTGAGATGGGTGTGAAAGACCGCACCCCTGCCATCCTCGCGTACAGTATTACAGGGGGGTTTTTTGGGGTGCTGTGTGGGATGATGTTTGTGGAGATCCCCATCAGTGCGAAAGATGTGTTGTATGTGATGGTGGGATCACTGGGGACGGCATGGACGGGTGTGATTGCGTATTACTTCGGGAGCAGTGCGGGGAGTGCTGCGAAACACAGTTTGATTGAGAAATTGACGAAGTAAGAGTACAAACAAAAACCCCCTCTCAGCTTTCAACGGCTGGAGGGGGTTTCGTGCGCCTGAGACGTACTCATTTTTTTACACGTTTGGGACATGTGTAGGTCGCATGATTGCACGCTTTATCGTGGGTGTACGTTGCGCCACATTTGGGGCATTTGTAGAGTTTCATATTTTACACTCGGTCAGGGGGCCTCTGGCCGTGCGGTGGTCCAGGTCATGGGGCCTCCTGCTGAATGGCCCTAACAGACGTTAACTTAATAGAAAAGTTATGCGACCCCGCACTCCACTGCTCCATATGCAGATCATCACGAACCGCTTTAATTGCAGCCCGTAAACTCTTCTCATCGTCATACTCAATGCTGATGCCAACTTTAAAATGTACTGTTCGCTTCATCCTCACCCCTCCTGCGCGAGCTTGTGCCTCAATAGATCGCTAAATGTCCCGCTGTGTTTGCCATTTCGCCATTCTTGGTGCAGTTCGGCCGCCTCCAGCAGCGCCGCTCGGCGGATTTCCTGGAGGGCTTTCATAATCACACCTACAGCGAACCTTTTCTGTGTTTGGTGACTCGCTAGCGCCTCTCTCAGCTTGAATAGCCCATTGTCAATATCGTTGTATAGTCGCTGTGCCAATTCCGCCCTCCGCTGCGCCGTGTCTAGTTGGGGGTCCATGCTTCACACCTCTTTCCATCTGTTTCGAGAACACCACGAGGGCCAGCCTTAACCCATACTGGCAGGCCATCAGGGACAGGCCATGTGCAACGGCCAGCCCCAGACAGCCCACTCCCGCCAGCCCTATTCACCATGTAGTGGTCACAATTCCCACACCGCTGTTCGTTATCCATGCTGTTCACCCATCATGCCAGTTCGCTTAATGCGTCTATAGCTCTCTGAATGTTGTCGTAAGCTTCCTCACAACACTCTTCAAGCGCTTCCATCTCATCAATATCTGAGCGCAAGGCATCACGCTCTTTACCTACCGCCTCAAGATGCTGTTGTAATTGCACCTTCCATTTCGCCGCGTTCTCAATCTTACCCATGCTGCCCCTCCTGGCTAACGGCTTTCAGTGCAGCGAGGCAAATGGCGAGAGGGGCGGTCTCGGCAATAGCCGACACTTGCCAGTCCTCATTCTCATCAATGACAACAACGGCGTCACCGCTGTAATCCACTTGCACAGAATGGTGGTCGCCGTTAGGTCCAGGCGTGTTGACTAACTTCTCCACCACTGCCCACGCATCGGCAATGTTGGTGCTGTAGTGCGGGAGAAACATATCCCCAGAGTAAACACAAGTCCCACACCCATCTCTCCATACAAACCGAAGGACTTTGCCGACACCCTCAGCTACATACGATTCGTCGTGGCGCGTGAGCCCCATCACCTTCTCCGCAATAAGTGCATCCAACTCTCTACCGGCTTCCATGCTGCCCCTCCTGGCTCGTGGCGCTCATCGCCTTCTCGAAATCCCATACGGCAGCTTCAGGGGTGTCACCAAATCCACAGACGCCTTCCTGAATGTTTCTCCCCCACAGCAATGACCACTGATTACCGTCCTTCTCAGGCACAAGCCCTAGCACTACAGCCCATGCTCTACGCCGTTCAATGCCATCCTTCTCTATCATAATGTTTTCTTGCACATGGGCATGCAAGTATCCTGGAACTTCCATTACAGTACCTCCTGGCTCGTGGCGGTGAGGGCGGCTTCCATCGCCACACTTGCTTCATACCCCTGTTGATAATGTCGAAAGTTTTTCACAGCCATCTTCCAAGCAAGCTCTTGTTCACGTGAGCACCCAATAGGGATGATCTTCAGGTCTTGTAATAAAGTTGCGATAGGTTTAGCAAGGTTGAACAGTCGTGTGTATTCCCTCGCCAACACCCGGTTCTGCTCGCAGAGTGCGTCATAATCTGCTCGCGGCAAATGCACATAAGGATCAGGCTCCTTGTCGGCACACTGCAAACAATTTTCATCTCCACACCATTTACTCATGATTACCCCTCCATCCCCTGGCGGTGCTGTAGCAACTTGATCAAATCAGGGCCTATATTTGCCCATAACTTGTCTGTCACAGGCACCCCGCAGCTAATAAAATCATCATTAAGGTAGGCACTAGGCACCTTCGGCAAGGCCAACACCAATTTGTTGATCCGCTCTAGCTCATTTGTCAGTCTTACACACTCGCTCACGTCCTTGCACCGCTCCCCCCTCACGCGCTCCAACTCGGCTTGCGCCTTGAACATCTCGTTACTAGCGTCCTGATAACTCTCCCAGACTTGCTTGAAGGAGTGGTGCAGATCACGCACCTTTTCCACCGTCGTCTTGCCGCTGTCTATATCGAGGATCTTCTCAATCGCCTCCAACTCCGCCGTGCGTTGCTCTAAATCCTCACGTAACGTGACGACATCGACCTCACGCGCCTCTAGCTCATCCACTCGTCGCCGTGCCGTATCGCGCTCCGCCGTGCATTGGGTGAGTTGGGACTGTAACGTTATTGCGTCATTCTTGACTGATTCATACTTTACCCTGAAATCATCACGCGACTGCCGCAGCAATTCGCTGTCCTTCTCAAGTCCATTCACCCGCGCCTGCAACGCCTCCCGCTCCTCCGTGCGATGGGTGAGGCAAGACTCTAGCTCTCTAATGCGTGTGGCCAATATCGAGTCAGTTGAATCTCGGGTCGCTATTTCCTTTTGCAACGCCGCAATGGTCGCCTGGGCGTCGGCAGCTAACACAACTTCAACGTCGCGGCCATCTTCAGCGCTATATTCTTTTAGATTGCTGTGCCACTCGCAATGCGTTACCCAATATCGCTCCACTTCACGCCCTCCCCTTCATTAGTGCGGCTAACCATTCACGAAAAACATCACGCATTTTCGCTCTCTGTCCTTCGTCGTAGAGAGGTAGGCCATACACGTAAATATCAGCCTCTCTCGCATAGGCATCGAGTCGCCACAGCAAGTCGTCAATGTCACTGTCCGCCCACCCCCGCCGCGCCATCACCGGGCCTCACTGTCGTCATCGTCCATTTCTTTCAAACCTTGGACAATATGCAGCGCAAGCGTCATGTAATCCTTAACCTGCTGTTCCGAGGGGGGCTCATCGCTGTACCCGTGTATTGCTTCGAGCGTGTCGCATCCAGAACAAGAACCGTAGGATATTTTGACATACCAATACCGGCTTGGCTGATACCCTTTTGCCGCAATGACAAAGAGTAGTGTGCCCTGGTAATCGCCGTCATCAATCTTGTGAATGCGAGAGGGGTCTATGCTGTCGTACTCGTCACCACTGATAGCCTCCGCTACCGCACTTACAATCGACTCATAATCTCCAGGCGGTTCGGCCTTAAATTTATCCGCAATGGCCCCCTGCTTCGCCATAAACCTATCAACGAATAGCTTAATCATTCCCCTCCCCCCTTTTCGTCCTGCGCCTGCTGTGCGAGACTATGCAGCCTGATAATTTCTATCGCCTTCTTTACGTCAGTGTTCGCCTTGATTATTTCCACAGCCTTAACTAACCCCGCCGCCCGCCCATGCTGGTAGCTGTCGGGCGTGATGGGGCCGAGAAATTCGCCCTCTTGTTCTTCGTAGTACGTTCCACACGACAACACTTGCAACTTACCTTCGTACCAAACAATAGGAATAATAGCGGGATCTTTCCCATTCATTCTCCACCAATACCATCCAGGTAATTTCGGTGGTTCCCGCGTCCACCCCGCCTCAGTCATGTGGCACCGGCTTTGGCTTAAAGAAGCGGCCACGCTTGCCGCACGAATGCAGCAACAAACTCTTCCAGAATCCATCTTCGCGTTGCAGGTAGCACGACCCACGCCAACCACTATTCTCCACATGCTCCCCTGTAACTAATGTCCCTACACCATCAGATCCACACCGCAAATACCCTTCGCCACCTATCGCAAATAGGCAGTCCTTACAACGAACCTCACTCATCCCGCGCTCCTTTCGTTTCCAACGCCTCCAACATCATCACCGCTAACGGCACGGCACCTTTATCGTAATGGTGCTCGATCAACGCCCCATCCGGCAATCTGTACGTACACAGTTCGTGTGGTTGCCCCTTCACCCGTACCGCGTGCGTTTCAACAAGCTGCCTTTCATTCACGAAGATCTTTACGATTAACGCCATCACCACCCCCTTATGCGCGTACTGTCGCACATGCGTGACACTCTGTCAAACAGTAAACAACTTCCCTTCCACGCAGCATGATCCTTCCACAATCGGTACTGGTTGAAGGTACACAAACCCATTCTCTCGCACGTACACCACTCCGAACCCCAATGCCCAATCTCGGTTCGCCTTCACCCGGTGCATATAATCCACCTGCCGCACATCCCCCAACCACCCGAAACACGCCCCCACGTGTGGCACCCCCTTTGCGTTCCCCTCAACAAGGTAACTCACACGGTGGAGGTGGTTGATTACGATATTGTCTTGGTATGAGTTGAGGGCGTCCCGTACCGCTGTGGGACCGGCTTTCCCTACATCATGCGTGATGTACAACCTCCCGATCATGGTGTGATCTTTGTACGGGGTAATGAGCCATTTGCGCTTTGTTAATTGCAACAACCCATCACAACTGACAATCCCGTTCATCTCAGGCGCACGATCCTGAATGTACCGGTCAAGGCGGTCTTCGTGGTTGCCCATCACGTAATGCTTTTTGGCAAACCCCCAGGACTCCACTCTCCGCAGCAGTGTATTTGTAACCACCACCTCCTCCTCGAACTTTCCTGCGCGGGAGGGGTTTTTGCTGTGGGAACTGATACTGTAGAAGTCTGGAAAATCCCCACCCACCACCACCTCATCGAACAACACCTCCCGTACAACCTTTTCGATGAGGTTGTACGCTTCTTTGGAGTGGTACGGGGAATGCGTATCTGTGAGGAACAGTACTTTGCGCAATCGTTTCAAATCCACCTCACTTCATCATGATAACGCCCACCGTCAACACTGCCGCCCCCGCGAAATACACAGCCTTCCCCCAGTGTGCACCCAATGCAAACATCACACTCAAGAGGAGGTACCACGCGAGATTCACGTATACGAACTCTTCGGCATGAGCCGCAAACCATGCGATCATTGCTTCAATTCCTGCAACAACAACTCCACCTTCTCCAACAAGTTATCGAGCGTCCCGTTGTTATGCACCACCACATCCGCGTTCACGTACATTTGTTCCTTCTCACTCGCGTGCCCGATACCCACCGGCGACAACCCCCGTACCAACCGCCACACCTGTCCTTGCAAATCCCGTTGAACCGCCACCGCCTCATTCGGGAACCGACAATCGTCAATCACGATGTGTGTGCCGAAATCCAACCGTTGCGCCTTCTGCACGAGCAGGTTCACCCAAAAGTCCTGCCCCATGTGCGTGCGGCCCCATTCGGTACCCAACGTTTGCATCGCGTATCGTGAGGTGCGCCCATTTAACTTATCGCACGGGAGTTCCTTGCGTACCCCTTCGATCTCCTCATCACTTAATCCCAACGCACGCATCATCTCCTTCAATCCCTGTGCGAACTTCAACCGCACAAAATCCCTGTGCGCCACGAGGTAATCCGCCACAGTGCTTTTCCCGCTGTTCATCAAACCCGTTAAAGCGATAACCATGCCCCCTCCTCCCCCACATCCATTAATCCGCACGCGGTGGCTTCTACGTTTATGGGCACCGTGTACTCCCGGTGGAACCAACACTCCTCGAAGCTCTCGAATGGGCCAAAGGACCACACGGTTTGAAAGTCCACCGTCGTGAAGTAAAACCACCCCACCAGCTCACCACGCGCCGCAGACAGTACTGTGAGTGTGACAATCAGGGCACACGACAACACAACGAGTACAAACGCCACTCGCACCCACACATCGTTCAACAGCACACCCCTGTCACGCACGTCTAATACGCACCGCAATCTCCCGTCGTGCGGCCTCAATCTCGTGCAGGGTGTCGTGTGCGGCGTTCTCCCCGTCCCGCATATCACACTCCAACTCCACCAACTGTTCCACAATCCCGGTAATGCGGTCAAAGTACGAGGGTGCAGGACGTAACCAGTTTGCCCAGATGTTCATGCTCCACCTTCCTTTTTTACCTTTGTTTTCTTTACCTTCAATTTTACTGGTTTCGCCTGCACGACGTATGTTTGTCGCGCACTCTTGATCGCCACCTCCGCGTACTTCTCCATACCTGGCAGGAGTCTGTGACAACCAGGCCCCATCAATAATGTGTTGGGGCGTAATGTCATACACTTCACGAGGTTCCCTTTCTGTGCCAATTCCTTGAAGTACTCCCACTCCAGCATCCCCCTTTCCGTGACGTATACCCTCATGGGTTTTGGTGTTTGTCCCATTCGCGCTCCATTTTCAAATCCCGCTCGCGGTCCCACAATATGTCCATCGTGTTCGAGTAACACACATCACACGGACACCGCATATCCACCTCGTGGTCCGGTGAATCGTGGCACTCACATTGGTGGTATAAGGCATACAACCCCTCCACGTATGCGTCGTATGTGTTTTGGTTACGTAGTGACATGTGCCACCTTTTCCACCTTCCCATCCGCGAGATATCGTTTGAATTCCGCTGGAAACTTCATGCGCACCCCCTCGATCACTCGTTCGCGTTGCACCACTTCCTGGTAAATGGGCCACGTCTCTTGTTCACGCTCCACGGGGCACTCCAACCAGAACGCATCGTGTTGTTCCTTCGCCAGCGTCAGCCAGTCACACCTGTGTAACAATTCGAGCATGGTGATGTTTTTGAGGTCCGCCACAGCGCCCTGGATGGGGTGGTTTGCGCCTTCCCTGAACACCCCCGTTGGAATCACCTTATCAGGTCCGATGGACATGTACCGGCGTTTGCGGCCTGTCCACGTTTGTGTGAAACCCTTTGTGCGTATCTGCTCATCAATACGCGCCCAGTACGGACGTATTGCGGCATGTGCTAACAACCACCTATCCGCTGCCTGTACCAACTTCTTCCCGTCCAACCCCAGTTGCCGTGCTCCTGGGATGTCGCCCGCGAACCGTGGATCGCCTCTGTAAATCAACCGAAACACAAACGTCTTCGCAAACCTTCGCCGCAAGTCATCCTTCCCTCTCCAGTCCAGCGTCGCCCGCCACTCCTCGTCCTCTGGTGCGTTGTGCGGATCACGTTTGTTTACTGGGTACGGATACCCGAGGAAATCACACATATTTAACGTGTGCGGGTCCCACCGGTTTGCAAACACATCCAACATGGGCTTATCGTTCGCAATGGATGCTTGAATGCGGAGTTCCACTGCGTCCCAGTCGTGTTTGGGCCACATATACCCGTGGTCCGGCACGTAAATGTCACTCAAATCCCCCGGTAACTGTTGGAGTGCCGGTTTCACGATGCTCCATCTCCCATTCGCCTGGGTGTGGGTCATGAACTCGGGGTAGACGCGATTACGCAGAATCATGGGTTAACTATGAGTCCATAGTCATGTAGTTCAAACCCTGTTTCCTTCAAATTCGCTGCATCATCCTCCTCAATAAACCGTGTAAACAAACGCCCTTTCCCTTTCTCAATAAACAACACCTTCACACCATTAACCGCCACATTAAAGTCGCCATTATCATCAATGAAGGTAGTGAACTCCACTGTGTTATTTGAGTTACCTGCAACCTGAAACTTCATACATCCTCCTTCATAATTAGTGGGTTTAAGTAATGACTCAGCGTTTGCTCTGCTTCACCGAAAAGAACCTTCGCCTCCAACAACGGGTGCGCCCCCTCCTTCAACCGCTGCTCCACGTACTCCTGTGTAATGGAATTGTTTGCTTCGTAATCCCCGTCAAACGCACACACACTCGCCCTCAACGCTGCAATCGCATCCTTATCGGTTGAACGTGCTGCCTTCGCTTTCTTATTGCGTTGTACCTTCAACCCTTCCACGTCGTACAACCAATACCCCATCTGCGTGGAACTGTTCAGGTTCACTTCAAACCCGCAATACGCCTCTGCCAACCGTTGCGCCTCATCTACCTTCCCTTGGTACATGCGAATCGCGGGTTCCACGCGCTCTGTATTCACCCGCAGTCCCATGCTCTCACGTTTGTAAATGTGCGATGTGAGTGCAAGGGATTGTTCCCGGTACACCTTCATGCTCTCGGGGTCGCGCTCCAATTCCCGCTTCAACATATTCCACACGTGCCCCGTCACCACCGTGTCACCCCAGTTACGGTCGGGGTCGGTGGTCGGGAGGTGTTTCATCTTCGGGTGCGGCGAACACACACTTTCAAGGAACTCCAGCGTATGCGGCAATTCACTCCACAACACCGCGTGTGCCAGCATCGAGTCATCAAACCGTCCCCAAAATATGCGCGGGTCCCACCCACACGTCTTCTCCATGGTGCGTATTTCCGCAGGGAAGTTATGCCCCACGTGCCGTTTGGTGCGACACAACACCTCAAACTCACTCAGAAAGTGATGCTTCTGCCACCCCTCCGCGTTCCCACCCACGTACAACATTTGGATACCTTTTGCTGCACCAGGATACGTCACACTCAGCATCGTCAAATCGTGGTTGGTGGGGTTGTACGAATCGTCCACGTCGTAGAAGTACTCCGTGTCCCACTGCAAATACTCCGCGTCTTTGTGTGCGTCTGCGAACCATTTACACACCTCGTTGTGGTCATCCACACCCACCATCAATCGTGGGGGGAAGGGTGTCGGTAACTCACCTTTCAGGATGCGCGGGATGCGTGTCCAGTCGAGTTTACTGGGTAATGTAAGTTCAGGTTGCTTATGTAGTTTTAAGTCTGCAAAGGAGAGCACACCGTATACCTGTGGGCCTCCTTCGTGATCGCGGGGTGCAAGAAACCCTCGCCAATCTCCAAGCGGTACACCAGTGTAGTAACCCCACGCTCCGTCTCCTTGTGCAACGACCAGTTCAGTGCTTGGGGGCATACGGGCATGTGCGTGGGTGCAATGTACAACGGCCTCACGGTAGGCGGCTGGATTAAGTACGTCGCTTCCCGCGCAACGGATGGTTTGACCAATGGAGACATTTTCACCTCGTATCAGTTGTGCAAGTGGGAAGAACACGTTATCGAGTAAATCGTTGGATGCGTCATCTGTGTGCACGTACACTCGCGATCCCGGCACCACCTCATCGGGTGTCATGTACCCCCCTGTGGATTGGAGGGGGCACCCATTACAACTTTGGGGTTTCTGGATCTTCATGTGCTTTAAACCCCATCACAGCATCAGGTTTACTGAGATCCACAATGTTGTACATTTTGATAAGCTCCCAAATCCCGATCTCACCTTTTTTACGGTACCCGCTGCACTCCGTCACATCATGAGGAACCATATTCGACCCACGGTAAATCACATCACACCGTATAAGGTGGTCATTGGAACGTGACGTTTTCATCACCAACGCGTTCTCACAGGTAAAGCACTTTCCCTGCCCTTGGCTAAATCGGGAATCATAAACAGACTTACCGATGTTGATGATCTCTAAATTTGATTTCACGCTCTCGTATAATTTGTCTTTCTCATCCTTTTCATCGGCATCCACGCGCACCTCCTTACACACGCACCCCACACAATTCCTTCAACATCTTTACCGTGTGCACTTCTTCCTTATGCCCGCACGTTTTCAGCAATCGTTTAACCTCATTCATATTCGTCAACAGCGTTTGGTACTTCTCATCCAATCGTTGGTATGCGGCCCATGTGGGCGGGTCGAGTTTGATGTCCTTTGTGCTCACAAGTACCCCTTCTTAAATTGGTCGGGCGTAGGTACGATCACGAGGATTTCACAGTTCCACGAGTCCTTGCTTCCTCGTGTACTTGAGTTCCCTGGGCCACTCGCACATCCCGTAGAATGCGTGGTGTCTGGTCTCTCTCGTGCAGCTCCCCAACTCTCCTGCATCACAGCAGGCGCAACTTCACTTATCGCTACTACCCGTCTCTAAAAGTGCCCCCTCGTACCAGGCGAGAGGGCCGTTACGTGTCCTGGCACACGAGTCGCGTAAGGAGGGGTTACGCGAGTTTATGTTTGGAGCAGGGGTGCCAGGCTTGATTCTGGCTCGATGCTCGCGGCTGTCGTGGTACAACCTTCCGCAAGCCTTATACACTCCAGGGCCTAGCTTAACCACGCCTTCTCCTACCCTGCACGTGTCCATCCACGCCGCCCCCTGCACTCGTTTACTGCAACTTATTAATCGTCACCACTTGATCCTTCTTCGTACCGTCCGCCGTGGTGTAATGCCCGATCACCACTTCAATTTTGTTCTGTTCCAACCACTCCAACGCGGCGGAGAACGGCTTCCCAGCCGTCTCGCTGATCGTCACGAGTTTCGTGGCGAGTTGGGATTCGCGGGACACGAACTCCCGCCCATTCTTGTCCACACCCATCACCCGAACCGGACACAACTTAATGAACGTGGTGCGGCTCGAACCGTCCAACGCGTCATACCCACGCTCACTTACGCCCTCCAGCTTCATCTGGAGGTTCACGACTGGCTTCCCGTACAGTTTGTTCTTGCCACCATTGCTGAACGTTTCGTTCTGCTTGCCTGAAATGTCCTCCATCTTCACCAGTGTCGCGGGGTACTTCCCGCACGGAATCACAGGGAACTCGTTTGCTTTCTTGACTTCCTCGATAAGCCCTTCCTCCACCACCGCATCAAACGCACTCAGCATGTCCACCATCCCACGCTCCTTCTGTCACGCGCATGTGACGTTTAAGTTAAACCGAACCCACCTCTTTGAAGTATCCCGCGAGCACTTGGAAGTCCTGCGGAATAAACATCGGCACCTTCTCAACGATATGTGCCGGTCCCTTAATACCCGCCCCCGCCACTTCACCTCCTGGTTTTGTCTGCCACAGAAATTCCCCTTTTGCTGACACCTTTGTGTGGAGTGTAATGCCCACTTCCCCCAACACCATTTGTCCTGCCTCACCAGGAAGTGCGGGCATTAAATGTTCCGCCGCATTCTTGCTGGTATCCTTTTTGTCATCTTTTTTCATTTTTGACCAACTCGTGAAAACGCGTGTTGGTACTTTTGAGCTTGCCACCATATTGACGTACTGGAAGATGATTTTGTGGCTTTTCCCGTAACACCGAGGGTCAAACTCCCCCTTCATGACCTCCTTTCCTTTCTCATTAATCGTTGTCTCAAATGCACTTTGTAACACTGCGCTTTCCGCATCTGTGGCGATGGCAAGCGCAATGTCGTACAGTTTGTGCATTCCGTCGATCACAATGGTTTGTATAGGACCGTACTTCCCGTTAATGAGATCAGTAGTCGTGTTCTCGATTTCCCGCCATACCCTCTGGTAGTACAAAGTGTTGCGGTCTTTTGCCGGAGTACCGTCATCCTCCCACACAAACGCCTCCACCCCCTCCCCATACGGAATACACGCGTGTCCCTTTTCACCCGGCACACTAATGATACCAACAGGCTTCGTGCAGGTTGCAAAAGAGGAAGTTTTACCACTGTTTGGTGGACCGTTGAGCCAAATACACCCGAAATCTGCTTTGCTGTTTCGTCTTAACGGCATTTTATGGTTTACCTCCTCCACCCACCGGCGCAGGGTCAACAATTGGTGTTGCCGCTTTCTCCGCCAAATCCCGCACAATCTCGGTATCCTTCAACCACACCGCCATCACTCCACTCCTGCCGTTCACTTCGATCTCAGCAATTTCACCCCCCTTCGGGATTGGTAACATGGTCTGTAACTCACTGTAATTGAGTTCAATGCGTGTGCTGTTCGTGCGTATCACCTTCATCGTCCACGCTCCATTTCCACCACCACCCTCAACCGCCCATCACCCGTCTTGACCCCATACGCCCCACGAATGCTCCACGTATCATCCACTCCCTGCGCGTCCAGCACTTCCAACGGAACCTCGAAACTCGCCCCTTCAATGGTGTACTGCACGTCCACTTTACCCCCTCCTTTCGATTGTGATGTACTTGTGTTTGTAACGCTCCTCATCGCCTTCCGCGTCCAGACACGCATACTGGTACTCGCACGCTCCGTACTTACTGTCATGCGTGGGTGACATTCGGGGCAAATTGATGTGGTCGATTTCCGTCTCGTACATATTCGCCCACCATTGGTGCGCGTTGTCGATCCAGTTCTGCATCGCGCTCTCAGTAATATCGTACCGTTGAATGGTGAAGACTGGTTTCGGTGACAGTTCACCGAGTACTAAATAATGATGCGCACACGGTTGCCCGATAAACCGCCGAATGCCCCACATATAGTGCTTCTGGTTCCAGTCGTACTCCCCGCCCAGTTCCGCCATCACCCGTGATCGTGCGGCATCTCGTGTCTCACCGGGTTTTACGTACAGCGATTCCTTCATCTTGTAATCGAGAGGCGCATACCCATCCGCGTCGATCACAATGAGGTCGGGGCGGGCGTTACCAGCTCGCAAAAACGTCGATTCCACCCCCGCAATACTCCACTCCGCAGGGACCACATCGTGCGCCACGTAGTGCTCAAGAGCGCGTTGCATCAACGGTGGGATGCGTGTCTCAAACGTCTCATCGGTCACCACCCCACCTGCATCCAGGAATTGCGCAACCTGCTCCTCCCACTTCACCACAGCTGCTCGATACGGGGTGACAAGGGAAGGGGCTGCAAACGCTCTCATGCGGTTGTGTTGCTCCAACCCTGCTGCCATCGCGGTCCCCATCCATCGCGCCACGGCACTTTTTGCGGCATACTTCGACGTTAACCCTTTCTTTTGCAGATACCGCTTTCGTGGGCACTCTGCATATGTGCGTGTGGCACTGGGACTGTACACGTGCATGTTATGTGAACCTCCATAAAATTTGAACGGGGCGTATATCCTGCACCCCCGCGTTGAACACGACCAGTCGCCCACCCTTTGTGCAAACAGGATACACCGCCGTTCTTTTTACCCTTCACCAAGGAGTGTGCGCGTGGATCTTCAGGTTGTGACCGCAGAGGAGTGGTTCGATCAACACTCCAAGCAAGTTGGCAGTACGGACGGGTACTTATGGGGACCGCACATCCGCAAAGAAGCCGTGACGTTATTTGTGGGTGAGAAGAGTGTTGGGAAGACAACATTGTTGTATAACCTTTGTTTTAAGCTGTCGAATGGGGATGCCTTTCTCGATACAGCCCCACCCCGTCCCTTGCGTATTCTCCACTTCGATTACGAAGTGGACGACCAGACGAGAGTGGACACGATGTTTAACATCGGGCACCGGTCCAAGAACTGGGCGTTCCCCGCACGGGACATTGATGGGGGCGACATCAACGGTGCGGAGTTGTTTCATAAACTTGAAACCATGACTCCTGGTGAATACGACATTGTGATTGCTGACCCCTTATGCGATGCGTACCCAGTAAAGAATGAAAACGATAACGAGGAAGCCAACGTACAGATGCGCCGGTTCCGCAGACTTGCACGCTCCAAACACGTTGCGGTGGTTCTAATTCACAACACAGGCCGCCCCCCTTTCAACCCCAAAGGGGGTGAACAGAGTGCCGTGGATCGCGCCACCAAGAAGCACATGGGGCGGGGCGCGACCGCACGAGCTGACAGAGCGGATATTGTGATGAACTACGTGGCTGTGGATAAAACCACCCGTATGCTCTGTGTTGCAGGGAGCCGCACCCCAGGGCACTTGGGACACCAATGGACTCTGGAGTTTGATGGTAATCATGGGTTGCGTGTCTGTAACCAATCCCATTCTCATTCCCACGAATCCCATACCCTGTGTGAGAATGGGAATGGGAATGACACCCTTTCTGTCATCCTACAGGAGCATGTAGGGATGGATCTGTTGTCCATTTATGAACAATTTATAAAGGGGCCGCTTCAGATGAGCCGGTCCACCTTTTACCGTCGCGTTCAGGCGTATCGTAATCTTTCAACGCCTCCCGAAGCTTCTCCTTCACCTTAATCATGCGGCGTTGTATGGCGCGCATCGTCACCCCCGCCCTCTTCGCCACCTCAGAGACCATTACCTCATCCCAAAACAATTCCCTCACCATCTGTTGCTCCGTCGGTGTGAGTGTGTGAACAGCACGCTCCACATCGAGGAGCAACCCCCACGATTGCGAAGGGTCGGGTATTTGCAACGCCTTAATGTGGTCGGTGGTATCCGGCATGGGGCGGGTTGCCAGATAACGTTCTCGTGAGGTCGAGAATGGGAGTGGTACTTCACCCTCATTGTGCCACCCATTTGTCCAGTCAAACACCACCAGTTGCATCCTCCATTGCAGGAACCCCACCATATCGTGAACTGGGGGGCGTTTCTCCCTCCTCAGCATCATCACAATCGCAGCCTGCACAATATCCTCGGGGGTTAATGCCCCGTGGACACGTGAGGACAAATGTTCTGAGTACCGTTTAACCTGCTTCAAGACATCCTCTGTCAACATCGCTTCATAGTTCGTAGGCTCGATTTCGCTCATCCTCGTTCTCCCTCCAGTACGAATAACATTTGCCGGTATCCACATTGACCACCCGCCATGCCACCACCAACCCCCCTTTCTGTGCCTCTTCCCCACTCTCCTCCAGCACAACAGGATCGGTGTTGTACATCGTGAAAAAGGACCCATGCCGGTAAAACAGCTTCAGTGTGTACATTGCTGTGCCTCCTGTTAGTTGTTGAGTGCCGGCGGCACACCTCCATTCGTTTGTGCAATGCGTTCGAACTCCTCCACCGACCCGCACTTACTAAGGAAAGCCGCAATCCGCTCCATGGAGGCGAGCATTTGCTCGGGGTTGGTGGGGTATAGCTCGATCAAGGAGGACGAAATACAATCCGCGAATAAAGCAGTTCGGTGTGTGCGCCCCAGGGCCACCAACGCACGCAGCAATTTGGAGGCTTCGTTTGCGTCGATATTGTACGCGGTCATCGCCACCGCACACACGACTCCAAGCTCACGGTCGGCTTCTGTGCGGTACAACTCCATCTTTTCTGCCAGTTCCTTAAAGGTGTCCTTTGCGCTCATGTGGTGCATCCTTTCCGTCCAAATCGGTACCAGTTCGCGGTACCAGTGTTAAAGTGTTCTACAACTGTGACAGTTGCGAGCAAAAGAAACCCGTTGTGTTTTTTGTGAAACAAAACGGGTTCTTATGTGATTGTCACAGGTACGGAAGTAAAATGGAAGAGATTAACACTCCTTTCTTTACTCGTGCAATGCGGTTAACACCTTGAAAATACGCAACATGTACAACGCACCATTTGACGAGGTGGTACCGTTTTCATCCTCTGCGCACCCCAACACCCCACCCGTACAAGTTTGTGGTGTGGGGGGATTATTTCCTGCACCCCACACACTCCTCCAGAAACCACAGCAACACCGCCACCCCCACAATCGTCATCATTGCACACCCCCTTTGTTTAATACCGCCTCCCTGGAAGGTTTTGATACATGAACATCAAATTCTGGTTCTGCATCATTTGCGCGTTCTGCATCTCCAGCCTGTGTAATTGGTCCTCCATCGCCCACTTGTCCGCCATTTGGTTGCAATGTTCGAGTGGGAGTTGTTGCACACATTGCCTGTACAACTGCACGTTCCGTGGTACTGGCGGGGGGATGTTCGGCTCCCCGCACTCCGGGCATCGATCCACTGCGCACGCTGTCAGTAACAACAGAATGACTGGAATTGTGCGTTTCATGTGACACCTCCTCTTGTTCGAGTAATGCCGCTCCTTTCAGCAATGCGGTGGGGCTTAAATGTGCGTACCGCATCGTCATTGCCAGTGACTTATGCCCCAACCACTTCTGCAACTCAGGTAACGAAAACCCCCTTTGCAGTAACCGTGTGGCACACGTATGCCGACACGCATATACCACAAATTGCTCATCATCCTCTAACCCCATAATCAGGCGGATTCGATTCCATGCGTGCTCCAACCACTTCTCCCGGTACGGGAATGGTTTGGGGTGTGTGACAGTGCGGGTGAACAGAATGTCGCGCACCCGGCGTGTCATTGGAATGGAGCGTGGGTGGTCGGTTTTGTTCATCCAGATGTGCACCAAATTCTGTGTAAAGTTAATGTCTTGCTTGTGGAGGGCGAGTAATTCGCCAGGGCGCATACCGGTATCAAGGAGCACCGAAAGGTAATCGTGCGCATCCGTCTTCCCCCATTCCTTCAGGAGTGCGAGGAAGGTGCGCTCCTCCTCCACTGAGAAGTACCGTATGCGCCCCACCCCCTCTTTATGTTGATGTATGACGGGCAGTGCTTTCAACCAACCATGCTCGTACGCGACATTTAACATTTTGGACAACGCACTTAATTTACGGTTAATGGTGGCGTTTGTGTTGCCTTGTGCTCTAAAATGCTCCTCCATCTCAGCGATTTCGGTGCGGGTGATGTCGGTTAGCAGGAGAGCGGGGTTGAAGTATTGCAGCACCCTTTGTGCGACTGCAGCACTGTGTTCACCGCTTTTGGCGCGACTCCAACACTCACGCACCGTCTGCACATATGCGTCTTTGAGGGTGTACGCGGTGCGGTTTATAAAGGTTTCCGCCTTCATAATGGTACGCGCATTCACCGCATCGTCGAGTGTGTCAACAGTTGTGGTGACACGATTCACGCCACTCCCCACGCTCACTCTGTATTTGCTGCCGCGTTGTGTAATCCCCTTCGTGGTGCGTCTCATAAGTGCTCCATTACATGCTCACCGTGGCGGGTAAGGCGTACGGTGTTTGTGCGATCATCCAGTTCATTAACGGTGCGGTACGTTAAGTTGAGGTGCGGAAGGTGCCGTTTCGTCGGATTCAATGACCCCCCAAGGTGATCCAGGCAATACGTCACATTCTGTCTCGACCGGCGTTGGTCGGTGCGGCGTATTGTTTCCAGTATCTCCATTTGCGTTAACCCATGTGGGTGTCTCTGTGCAACCGCGATAAGCACCTCTGCCACATGCAATTCCTTCTTCCCCAACGTGGGGTCCAACCGCCGCAACGCTGCAATCACCCGTTCCAGAGGGTATGTTTTTCGTGTCTGGCTCATCATCGTGCTCCCCCCAGAATCGAGGTGTGAATCGTGTGTAAGATACATACACCCCCCTGTACTCAAACCACCATCCATCTGCGTTTACTTCCCCAACCCATTGTTGTGAGAATCCGCGAAGCCCCGCAAACCACTCCACCCGCACCTCCCGTCCAAATGGGAGCGTAACATAGTATGTTGGCATCGACAATCCTTTTGTTGAATGTAGTCCGTCCTACCACACCTTGCCGTAGCCATATTGTTACCTGTGTGTGACAAATAAATCAAACGGAAATACCTGTTTTACGAGCCAGAATATGAAAGTATTTTGGCCCTAGGGGTTGGCCTAGTGTGTACAACATTCACCTGTGTCCGAATTTGCGCATCCCCCACAATTTCGCGGTGTTCCCGCATCTCCCGCGCGTCCAAGTGGTGACGGACAAACCCACACAGCACACACCTCGTGTATGTGTACGGTGTGCCTCTGTCGGTGGAATTGCTGTACCCACTGCACGTCTCTGTCACAGCACTGGAACATTTTGGGCAAGTAAATGTGCTCATTTTCACTCCTCCTGTACGTCTTTATTGTCATTGTTCATATTACACGTTTCGCGGTATGTGTGATTGTTAAAGCCCCTCCGTTTCAATCGGTTCAAACCCATTCGCGTGGATCGTGTTCAGCGATACTGTGGAATGTACCGGGTGGTCGTTCATCGGTTCGAGCAGGTTGTACAATTTGAACGACCCCCGGTGCGGGGTATGTTGCAGGCCGATGTATTTGACACGTACGTATTTCACTTTGTACTCCTTGTGTGTTCCATGTGTGTGACGGTTTAGAAAAGTCTAGGCCCATTCATTTCCGCTGCTACAAACTCCCAGTACTTTCGATACGCTTCCGCACATTGCTCTAGTGTGGTGTATTTCGTGTAATCGTGTTTAGACTGGTGAACATGCAATCCCGTTTTCTCGCTCTTTAACCAACCCTTTTTCGGTAATCCGTATCTCATATTGCCCCCTGTGTGTGACAGTGTGGTTAAATCAAGAAACCACCTTAACATATTCAAACGGTGCCCCCATTACAGCACCACCACCCGTAGACCGTGAATTAGCCAATTCCAGGTGGCAGGGGATAAACCCGGTTGACTTTCCTACCTTGAAACGACGTATTTCCCCGTAACAGTCTTTCACTTCAACACGTTTCCCTTCGAGTCCAATAAGTTGAGGGGTTAATTCTGAATTACTCTTCCATCCTGTTTTATTGTGGCGTTGCTTTGCGATTTCAATTAATCGCTCGTAGTATTCATATGCCCCCCTCGTTGCTTTGTATCGTTTTGCTGGTACTGTCACCCCTAATTCTTGTGCGAGTTTCACCGAACGGTCGAAACACACACTAAATCCTAAGCATGTAAATCCAGAACCGCATGGGATAACGAATAATTCTTGTTCGGTGTTCACCACTATATTTGTTTTCATGTGTCTGCCTCCTGTGTGTGACAATGTGCTCACAAAAAAGCCCGTATCACGACCACCCAAAATCCCACCAGTAACCCCCACACTGTGAGACGTTGCAGGGTGTGTATTCGACGTGCGCGTCTCAGCATACGTTCGCGTAGTGTTGTGTGTTTCATGCTTGCCGTCCTTCTGCTTGTGCGAGTGGTGCCGCCTTCGCCTTCGCCTTCGCCAGCAATTGCGCCTGGACTTCACTGTTCAGATACGTTTCAGTGTGGAGTGCAAGCCACAATTCTTTGTGCGAGTCCGGCACCTGGACCTGAAATTTCGCCATATATTGCCGGACTTGTTCGGCATAGAGATTTGCGCGAGAGATACAACCCTCCGCATACTTGCGAGCGCGTTTTGCTTCGTCATAGGAATCTTTTGCCTGGTCGATCAGATAGACAATATTTTCCTGATGATCCGTAAACGACGGCACAATAAACCTCGTCTTGTGTATCACCGCACGGCATACCAAACTGAGGTGCTTTGCCGTCGTGGGGCTGTATCTTCGTGAGGTAATCAATACCGTCTCCGCGTCTACAAACCTCGCCGCTTCAAAGTGTCGGCCATAGCTATAGATTCGTGGACCATCAAAAAATATGTTGCCTGATTTCCCTTGACTCTGATTTTGTTGCGCCCACACGCGGCACACCTCGTCATTGTTGCGTAGTATCGTCCTCATATGTCCCCCTTTCACTCATGCCTAATTGGATTGTATCAGCCTAGTCGATCTATGCGCGTGTGCCGTCCTCTAAAAACTCGTACTTGTTCGCTAAAATCGTCTCATCCACACACTCATCTGATAATAGGTATTCATACTCTTGCCGTAACATATGCCGATATTCTTTTCGGAGTGCATAGGTGTACTCTTCAGTCAGTTCGGCAAGCTCATCACTCAAAGCCTCCTCTGCCTCCATTTCTCGCTGCCGCAATGCCTGAATTTGGGGCTTGTACTCCATAGCGAGTTTATAGGTGTCACAGTCCTTCCCGTGATCCTTCAATATGGCTTGAATCGACTCCTCTATACTCATTATCAATCTCCCCTCACACCCCTGCGCACGTCCTAGGTCAAACCCCGTTATTTTCAGCCCTACCCTCTCTGCATCCTCGTACACACTCTCCCACCAGTCATAGTCAAGCGCACCTTCGCGGTACCACTCCCTCGCTCGTTCTTTCGCTCGGTCACTCAACTCATTAAATTGATACACTTCTTTTATGGTGACTCTCTTTTTTGGCATGACTTCCTCCTAGAACATGAGTTAGGCACTACATCGTACGCCACGGTCTTCTTTCCCGTATCTCTAACACGGTTATGTGTTCATACGTGGTATAGAGGTTTGCTAAGACGTTCGCCTCTGAGGTCTCCTCACGATACCCTGAAAACTCCGACCTTATCCCAAGCGCGCCACGTTTACGCGCAACGATATGGAAAAAGAAGTCACGCATGGTTACTACCCTCTGCTTGTGCGAGTGCGTTTATTATGTGTCCATACTCCACCCAATCTCTACCCTCAATATCACCAGATTCCATAAGTACTTTGATTCGCTTCAACGCCTCATACATGGTCGGAGCAGCGGCGATGAGGTTGGCATTGGGTGTTGGGTTACCGAATGCCTCCATGCCGCGTATATCGGCAATAATATGTCTGTCATTATCTTTATCACCTACTGCAATCTTATTGCTGTGTACGTACCACGGTCCCGGCGTAAATTGTGCGGTTTTGTTTGTCATGTTATCCTCCTAGTACACAAACCCTAACGATTCAACAGCCGCCTTAAACTCTTTCATTAGGCGCGGAAGTCTTGCCTGTAATCGTGTCTCAAGCCCTGGCGTAAGTAAATCCTCGTCTGTTGCATCTGGCCATACCGCAGAGGAACGCGCATGGTCTAAGTTTGCTTCTTTCGCTGTTTTCTCATCCCATACCACGCGATACCCTGGTTGTCCTTCTGCTGCCCTTGCCTTGTCTGCCGTTACATACCCTACACATCGCTCCTTGACATCCTCAATACCTAACGGATCTTGTGGGCCAGTGTAATAGATCCACGCATATCGTGGGCCATAACTTTGTGCGTGATACACAGTATTAGCAATATAATGCATAGGCCCATCACTACTCGTAAGGTGCCACTTAATATAAGGGGCGAGTTCCGGTAAACGTTTAGCAATATCCTCATGGATACACCCGCATGATTCGCAATCCCTACCTATCGGCTGCCCTTGTTCCGCTCGCCATATCTCGCCAGTAATGGCGAACGTGTTATGACCGTTCCCGCACTCATCGTCATAACGTACCTTGGCAATCAAGACATATTCACGGTCATTCTCTACATAGACTTTCTTGAATGTTTTGACCTGCTTTTTAACGAGTGTGCTATTCATGTGTACGCCCTCCTGTACGTTGCAGCATATACCGTTATGCTGCGGGATTGTTAAGTGTTATTCTTGTTCCTCAAGTAATTTTAATATATTGCCAGGTGTGTTTCCCTCGCCTGCCATATGCACCATATATCGTAATGCTTCAATAAGTACTGGATAGGCATTGCAGACACCGACAATATAGGTTGCGTTGGTACAACTCTCACGTGTTTCCAGTAAGCCACGGCAGTCTGCTACTTGCTCTCCTAACGGCCCGTAGACCATAGGCCCTGGTTTCATGCCAATATGCCACGGTAACTGAGTCTTAGGTGTCATACGCGCAACCCCCTTGCTTGTGTGTTAGTTGCTCACGCTACGATTAAAATGTATCAACCATTCCTCTGCGGTATACACCTGATACTTCTCAGTATTCACTCGCGCCACGTTGGTCTGGCTATACAGCTCAATAACGGGCTTGCCGGTAGCCTTATCGACGATGATCCAGCTACCTACTAAGTCGTGGCTACGATCCATGTTAACCCCCTTGCTTGTGTGTTTAACTTACCTGAAACACAATCCAGCCATTCCGTGCATAACTATTCATCTGCCGCTTGGTAGTGTTAGCAGATGCAAACCATTCTTGCGTGTCTGGATGTATCGCGCCCCATACCACGCGATACGGGAAGTACGCCTTGAGTCGTGATAACTCCGCATTCTGTTCCGTTGTCAATTCCACATTAAGCCCCCTTGCTTGTGTGTTAGTTGTTGCCATATGCTGACTCAATAGGCTGACTACAATGGTCGCAATACAGCTCCGTATCTTCCCAGTTCACGTCGGCAGCTGTAACTTTCCAGCCATTGGAGACATTATGATGAATGGCCCGCACAATATTACGGTATTCCTTCTTGCCACAGGCCACACACAATGCTGCACCATCACTTGTTAGCAGATACAGAGGGTAGCCACCTGGCCATGCATACTTGTCGCGTATTGCCTGCTTAATGGATTTGTCTACCTTAACCATAATAACCCCCTTCACAGTGAGTAATGTTCGTTTTGTGTGACACTCATAGCGCATTGTTACCAACCACGCGCACGTTTCGCATACGCGTCAATCTGCGCCTCAGTCGGTGCCTGAAGTCCATAATACGTCTCGTTACCACGTGCATCAATAATCCAGTAATGTGCACCAGTAACTTTTACTTCACGCGCAATCCACATACCGCAATACCGTGTATCACCATGCATGAGAGTGTGCATTTCGTGTTCCTTTCTATTTGTGTTCGCGTTCATGCCTCTTTAGGTTGCAGTACTCGTGCCAACTTTCACACTCGCGTAAATGCTTGATTTTGTTACGTGTCGCGTACAGCACTCGGAAGGGATTGTCACATATCTCACACAGTCCATGTGCACTTTGTAACACAGGTGTGACAATTACACACACACTGTGATGCGATTGTCAATGGTATTGTCAATGTCGGTATGTGCATGATCGTGTCGTATAAGGGCATTGTGTGCGTTTTACAGGGTATCTGGCGCGGGTTTGTGAGTGTATGAAGTGTAGTGTGAGATGTATGAGTACGGGAGTGTATTGTTGAGTAAGTTTGTCAAGTTTGTACAATGTTATGCACGTGCAACGTTGGACAAGCAGCGTTTAGTGACGAAATATCGTCACTTTATACACAAAACGTGCGAAATCGCACACTTTTACACAGGTGTATCTCTTTGGATACACACGCGTGTCTCACGCGATTGCCAAGCAAGCTCATAATAGAGCTTGATTGCCTTCTTTCATATTCGAAGAGATATACAATCTCTTCTCATTCCCATTCCCACTCTATATATTTATATACGATACGTGAGAATGGGAATGGTGAGAACGCTTTGGGAATCAATAACTTACCGTGGGAATGAAATGGGAATGAGAACGCTGTGGGAATGGAAATGGGAATGGAATGGGAATGAGTCAGCAGTCGTGTCTGTACCAGGTGTACAGGATACGGTGTACACAAAAGGATACAGTGTGCGCGGGCGCACAGTATGTAACTCCTGTGCCGTACAAAAATGTGCAGTAGGGGTCCCAATGTCAATAATTTGACGGGGGTACAGGGGGAAAAAGGGCGTGGAAAACGGGGTCGGCCCTTCATCCACCACACCTGCAAAATACCGCCCCTCTTTTTATGGAACATATCACTCTAAGTGAGCGGGATTTCGAGCTTTTCCTTCACATTCTCGATAATCCACCGTCTCCGTCACCCCGTTTGTTGCGATTACTCACAGAACCATCCATTTTCGACACCGAGGAAGGGACGTTACAGACACTCCAATGGGTTCCACCACACCACAGGA